>ENA-OYWX01000007-OYWX01000007.1-human-gut-metagenome-genome-assembly--contig:-NODE-7-length-163756-cov-25.352203_pt1 | contig 163756 bp, 173 predicted proteins | sample MGYA00244815_ERZ653406 | MGnify/ENA primary metagenome ERZ653406 (study PRJEB26926, sample SAMN06165037) | human gut metagenome | biome: ENVO:00009003; feature: ENVO:2100002; material: ENVO:00002003...
GTTCCATATTTATGCTGTTTTGAATTTAGTGTGGGACATCTTCTCATAATAGGAATTGTCCTCACCACGGTAGATAATGGATGCGTTCTTGTCACGCTTGATTTTCTTCTCCTTGATCAAGCGTTCTTTCTCTTGACGAATCTTATCAAGCAAAACGCTTGCTGGTTCGTCATTAGGGTCTTGCGGTACAAGTTTTCCCTGTATCGCCCATTGTAATATGCTATTCTTTAATTGCTTTCCGTTCATTGTAATTTTCTATCGTTAGAAATCATTGTCCTTATTCTTCTGCTTCAAGAAGAACTGATAAAGTTTCTTGCCTATTTTATCTTTGGCAAATGTCCGCTCATGCTCAATAGGTATGGTAGATAACCTTATCTTAGCCACGCCTTTTTTCAACAACTCAAATTGTTGTGGACTTATCTTGAATTGAGCTGTAGAACTGATTTCTGTCACTGGAAGGACTATATTGCCAGAAACAATACCTGCCGTTTCTGAGCCGCTACCAATCTGAGAACCATAAAGTTTTATAACTTCACCATCGAATGTTTTCAACAACATGGTTGATTCTTTCAGGAAATTCAGTCTGTCTGACTTTACGGTTGCGATAATGTAATATGCCGTATCTTGCTTTGCAACGCTATATTTCATGTTGCATCCCTCGGCAGCCAAAGGTCGATATGTATATCCAACCGTTTGTGCATTTATATTGACACTGCATATAGTCAGTACTATAGACAAAATAATTTGTATTCCAATATTACTTTTCATAATTATGCTATAAAATCGAAATGTCCTTATTTTATTGTTGTTACTCTGCTTCGTCCAACAACTTGTCAAGTTGCGCTTGCAGTTCTTCACGCTTTGGCAAATAGAGTTGATAACGTGCCACAAACAATTGATTGGTTATACCCTCCAAGGCATATTCCATCAGAAGTTCGTCTTTTCTTGCTCCCAAAACTATGCCAATGGGTGGATTATCGTCAGGTTGACATACTTCTGTTTTGAAATAGTTCAAGTAGAGGTTCATCTGCCCAATATCACCATGCTTTATCTCTGCTCGCTTCAAATCAATCAACACATAGCATTTCAAGATACAGTGGTAGAACACCAAATCCACCTTGAACTGTCGGCTTCCTATCTGCATGGAGTATTGTCTGCCCACAAATGCAAAGCCACGTCCCATTTCCAAAAGGAACTGCTCCATGTGGTCTTTCAGAGCCTTTTCCAAGTCACCCTCCTTATAGCGTTTCTGTTTGGGAAGTCCTGCAAATTCAAGCACGAAAGGGTCACGGATGATGTCTTGCGGAGTTTGTACTTGATGCCCCTCGTTAGCCAAAGCAAGAACTCCTGCCTTGTCTGTGCTTAGTGCAAGTCGCTGAAACAGACAACTTTTCATCTGTCTTTTCAGTTCCCTAACTTTCCAACATTCCTTGATGGATTCCTTATAATAGAACTGCATTTCAAGTGCATTATCACACTTCAACAGTTCATAGTAATGGCTCCATGTCAATTTGTGGGACAGTGTCCCACATTTTGGGAATGCCAAGTATAACTTACGCATATAGGTAAGGTTTGTTCGGTTAAAACCTTTTCCATTTCTTGCGGTCAAATCCTTTGCAAGGTTTACAAGTAACCTTTTACCATATTCAGCTCTTTGTTTACCACCCTGTTCAAATTCAACGATATACTTTCCAGTTTGCCAATTGGCATCAAGCAATTCCGTATTGACCGCAGCAATGGCTTTTGACTTCGCCTCACCCCATAGCGTGGTTATGTTGTCTATCAACTTCTGATAGGCAGCATCATTTATGTTTGTCAAACCTTTATTCTCCATGCCAATCTTTTAGATTTGTGGAACACCGTTCCACATTTTACAATTCGTCCACATTTACATTTATCCCCAAGATACGCTGTATCTCTGCTAATGTCTTATCAATTTCATGATCAAGAGCCTTGCGTTTCTTGAAATAGTCGGCAAGCAGTTCGGCAGGAGGCAAGATTTCTTCATCCTCTTTCGGGAACTTGCACAGGTCAAAGTTGCAATCGGTGGCGATAAGGTCTTCAACCGAATAGCAACGAGATTTCTCGTCTCCATCAGCAATAATAATCTCCTTACGGTCGTTCCACCACTCACGGATTGGGTCGCAATGTTCCGACTTCATAGATTTTGTCTTGGAGAAATGCTTGTAACCCTCTGGCATATCCAAACGATAGAACCACGTTTCCTTTGTAGAATAACCTTCTGGAGCACCCTCCGCACTGGTATTGTCGAAGAACAAAATGTTCGTGGCAATCGAAGTGTAAGGTGCAAAGATACTGCCTGGCAAACGGATAATGGTATGCAAGTTGAAATCTCTGAGTAGCTTGGTCTTGATGGCTATCTTTGTGTTGTCCGCTCCAAACAGAAAACCGTCTGGGACAATGACCGCTGCACGACCATTCTTCTTCAGTCGGTACATGATGAGAACCATGAACAAGTCAGCAGTCTCGCTACTGCGCATATCAGAAGGGAAATGTGACTTGACATCCGACTTCTCGTTTCCACCGTATGGTGGGTTCATTAACACAACATCAAACTTGTCGCCGTCTGTATAGTTGAGTACATCTTTTGTAAGCGAGTTGTCGTGATATACCAATGGCGTGTCAATACCATGCAGCAACAGGTTTGTCACACATAGCATATATGGGAATTGTTTCTTTTCTATGCCAAATACAGACTGATTGTACTCTTTGCGGTCTTCTGCAGTCTTTACCTTCTTGTCCAATTCACCCAGCCAACTTGTGATGAAACCTCCTGTACCACAAGCGAAGTCTGCCATTTTCTCACCAATCTGCGGATTGACTATCTCTGCCATAAATTCGGTCAAGGCTCTTGGGGTGTAGAACTCACCAGAGGAACCTGCCGACTGCATTTCTTTGAGGATTGTCTCGTATATCTCACCGAAAGCATGACTTTCCTCATAGTCACCAAGGTTCAAACCGTCAATCACATTCAGCACTTGACGAAGTTGAACGCCATCTTTCATATATTGATTGGCATCCTCAAATGTGGTCTTTACAATCGCCTGACGGATAGGGGTAGTTGGTGTTACCTCTATGTTTTTGAGTTCCACAAACAATGTGTTGTTGACAAACGAAAGTAGCTCATCACCAGTCAAGGCATTACCGCTTCCATCGTCATGCGCCCAGTTGCGCCAACGGCATTCTTCTGGAATAATAGACTTGTAATCATCATCGTCCAACTCCCAATCATTCTCTTTCTCGTCATAGACTTTCAAGAACAGCATCCACGCCATTTGTTCTATGCGTTGCGCATCACCGTTGATACCGGCATCATTGCGCATTATATTGCGTACTCGTTTTACGAAATTTGATAAACTCATATTTTGTTTCTATTTTATGCTATATTATATATGTATTGTTCCAGTTCCTTTACGGCATCAAGATAGCCTTGCTTGCCACCAAAGAACTTCACGATGTTTGCTTTTGAGCCCAATTTGCGGAATGGGTCATTTTCAAGCACAGTAAGGCTTTCCAATTCAGACACACCTTCCTTGGTGTACTTATCCAACAGGGCTTCAAGCACAAGTCGTGCCTGTTCACCATACTTGCTGAATATGTCTCGTTTCTTCACTTGTTCGGCACGCTCATGTCGTGTAAGTGTTTTCTTGCCGTAGGCTATATGGCAGATGAAATCGAAATCATCCACATCGTCCATGTCTTGGTCGTGCTTCAATGCTGCAAGATCAATACCACTGTCTTTAAGCATTTCAGCAATATCTGACTTTTTCTTGGTTTCTTGCCACTTGGAAGTGAATGTATCAATCGTAGCGTATGTGTCTATGATACTTTTCTTTGTATAGTCAGTAATGCTTTCCGTGCGAAGCAACTTACCATTTGTGTCATAGACAGAAACGACCTTGTTAATGACCACCACTTGACAACCATCTTGGGCAACAATCGGCTTCGGTCGTGGCTCTGGATCGGGTTCTTTCACGCCTTTAGGGTCGTCGTCGTCAGGAAGTACATACGGCTTAGGCTCTTTCTGCTTGGGCGGATAGTTTGGGTCTATTTCAATCGGTCCGTCCCAATCTGGGTCTGCAAATAATCGTGTCACGTTGCGGAAGTCCATTACCGTGAAGTATGTCTTTCCTTCTTTCTCACGAAGACGAGTGCCACGACCAATTATCTGTTTGAACTCTGTCATAGAGCCGATTTGTTGGTCAAGAACAATCAGTTTTGTCATTTTGCAATCAACACCAGTTGAAAGCAACTTACTTGTTGTCGCTATGACAGGGTATTTCTCTGCAACAGAAATGAAATAATCCAACTTGCCTTTTCCGTATTCGTCACTACCAGTTATACGAACCACATAGTCGGGATTTTTCTTGCACATGTCAGCATTGGCATTAGCCAAAGCCATGCGCATACGTTCCGCATGAGTTTCGTCAGCACAGAACACTATGGTCTTAGCCATGCGATCTGTACTTTTCAGATAGTTGGTTATCTCTTGCGCAACTTCTCTTATACGGTCTTCTATGACAATGTTATAATCATAGTCGCTGTTGTTATAAATGCGGTCTTCTATCTCGTTGCCGTATATATCCTTTTGTCCCTTTGTCGGTCTCCATTCGTCACCGATGTTCGTTGTGATGTTGATAACCTTGAAGGGAGCAAGGAAACCGTCCTCAATTCCGTTTTTAAGACTGTAAGTATAGACTGGTTCACCAAAGTAGCCAATACTTGACTGATATTTTGTTTCTTTAGGTGTGGCAGTCATACCTATATGAGTAGCCGAAGAAAAGTATTCCAAGATGTTTCGCCAGTTGCTATCATCCTTTGCGCTACCTCTATGACACTCATCAACGATAACAAGGTCAAAATAGTCTGGATTAGGAAACAGCTCCTTATAGTTTTTGGCATCATTCTGTCCAATCAACTGTTGATAGAGTGCAAAGAACACTTGATAAGAGCCAAGTTCTTCCAAGTGGTTCTTATCTTTTGAGTAGTCAATCTTGTGTGTCACCTTTTCTAATGGCTTGAAATCCTGCTGTATGGATTGGTCAACCAATATGTTTCGGTCTGCAAGATACAACACTTTCTTCTTCAAACCACTTTTAAGCAAACGCCATACAATCTGAAATGCAGTATATGTCTTGCCTGTGCCAGTTGCCATGACAAGGAGCACACGGTTTTGTCCTTTGGCAATGGCACCAACTGTGCGGTTTACTGCATTGCGCTGATAATATCGTGGCGGAAATATATTCTGACCAGTGCAAAAAGGCTGCTCTATAATAGCCAGCTCTTGTTCGTTAAGTCCGTTTCCATCGTTAGCCTCATTTTTATATCTTTCGACAAGGTCTTCTTTTGTTGGAAATTCGTTCATAGCAAAAGTGCGTTCCTTGCCTGTCAAGAAGTCATGTTCGGCAAAACCTTCACCATTTGAACTGTATGCAAACTTCACATCAAGCATTTGGGCATAGGTCATGGCTTGTTGCAATCCATGAGAAACAGAATGATTGGCATCCTTTGCTTCTACAATAGCAATGGGTGTTGCCTTATTTGCATAAAGTACATAGTCGGCAAACTTCGGTTTCTCTCTATGCACAAGATTACCATGAAGGCTAATTTTACCGTCAGTAAATTTAACCTTCTGTTCCATGAATATACTATCCTTTGACCATCCCTTGCTTGTGATGGCTTCGTTGATATAGCGGAACTTGATGTCCTCTTCTGTAAGTTCTTTGCTTATGCCCATGTTCAAATAACGTTTTATTATCGGAAGTTATTTTGTCCAGTTCTAAAAATCCAGCATTTGGCGTTTTTACTCTCGCTCGTCCTCGTCTGTTATCAAGTCCTTCAAATCGACTTGTAGAATTTTGGATATTTCAAGCAATGTTTCCAAATCTGGCTGGTATTTATTCCTGGCGTAGCAGTTTACTGTACTAAAGCTCTTCCCAAGCTGTTTTGCAAGCCATGTCTGAGAGATGCCTTTTTCTTCCAACGTGTCTTTTATTCTGTTCAGTTTCATATTTACACCGAATTTTACTGCAAATATACATTAAATTTTGCGATAATAATTCGTTATATGGCTCTAATAGGCGAAAATATAACGATATTTCACACTTTCATACCCATTTGATACGAAATAAGGGAATAAAGAGAATTTATCCTCCTTACTCCCTTTCTTTTCTTCCCTAATTTCCAAATACCTTTTCCACTCGCTTGACGGCATCCGCTCTCATCTGCATGGCTACGGAAGCATACATCTGTGTTGTCTTAACACTTTTATGACCCAATAGTTTGCTCACAGTCAAAATGTCACATCCTGCGAGGATTGCCAATGTTCCAAAAGTGTGCCGACTTGTGTGAAATCCGAGAACCTTTGTAATGCCAGCTCGTTTTGCCATGTGCTTCAAGGCTCTGTCACAGTTGCAGATTTGCGGTGTGTTGAACACAAGGCTATCTTCACTTTTATCTTCCTTGTCGGGCAACCATTCCAATGCCTTTTTGCCTAATGGTATCAGAATGGGGTGCTTGGTTTTCTGCATACGAGGCAGATAGATTGCCAATCCCGCATCAGTTTGGCGAATATCCTTCCATTTTAAGTTGGATATGTCGCTATGTCTTAAACCTGTAAAGCAACAGAACATATAACATTGTTTGGTTGCAGGACTGCCTGTTTCTACGGAAGCCAATGACATGACCTCTTCTTTTGTCAATGCAACGATATTACTCTCTGCCTTGCTGACCCTTTCCCTTATATCCAATGAAGCAAAAGGATTTGCACTTATCAGACCGTTTCTGACCGCCTTGTTCAATATGGTGTTGAGTGTGGTCTGCATTTGGTGCATGGTGGACTGTGCCAACTTCTGAGGGTTGCTTGGAGACTTTGGCGAAACATAGATGTCCTTCATATAGTTCAAGAAGCCCATATATACGTTTTTATTGAAGTCTATCAATCGTATGCCAATTTTATGGCTGTATTTCATATATTGGTGCATGATGGCTATCAGCTTCCATACATTCTTGATGTAGTTCTGAGAATACGCTTGGCTGTCAATCAATCCCTTGTGATAATCAAGCAGCCATTCATAGAAAACAGGCGATGCCTTTCTTAATGCCGTTTCATCTGAAGACTTTGCCTCCTTACGAATACCAAGGAGTCTTTCAGCCTTTATAGCGACCGCCTTTTTCATGGCGTTCTTGTTCTCTCGCTTTGCGTCTTCGTTTACCTCTGGAACAAGGTACAAATGCAGTGACTCATATTCCCTTTTACCATTCTCATAGCAGTCAAGGTATAGCGATTGACTGCCATTCTTTAACACTCTTGTTCTTATCTCTATACTCATTTTCAGTTACCTTTTTTATTAGTGCTAATCAAATAGATCATCAACCTTGTTGACCGCCTCCACTTTTTTCTCGTCCACTATCTTGCTGTATATCTGGGTTGTAGAAACATTGCTATGCCCCAACAATTTGCTTGTTGTATAGATGTCAACTCCAAGTGTCAGCATCATCGTGGCGAAGGTGTGCCGTGAGCAGTGAAACGAGATGTGCTTTTTAATATCAGCATTTTGCATCCATTTACGGATGTCGTGACATACCGTTGGAGTGCCCGGCAAAGTGAATATCGGCTCGTTCGGGTCTTCCTTTTCATTAAGGCAGTTCAGAGCCTCTTTGGATAATGGAACATTGACGAGTTTGTTTGTCTTCTCCATGATTGTGCAGACAAACTTTGTCTTTCCGTCAGATGCGAGAAACACCTTGTTCCATGTGAGCGCACGTACATCACCCAAGCGCAATCCTGCAAAGCAAGAGAAGATAAATGCCTTTTTTACTTCCGTGTTGGCGCAGTCCGCTTTCATAATGGCTTTCAACTCGTCAATGGTCAGATATTCTCTTACGCTTTCAGCTGGCTGATGCTTCTCCTTAGCATCCAACAGTTTCATTGGATTGCTTGCTATGATACCCTCACGCACCGCCTTGTTCAACGCTCCATTGAATACCGCCTGATGATGATGGGCGCAACCTTGACTGATTACAGCTGTAGCGTCTTTCTTCACTCCATGATGTGCGGTTTTCAAAAACTTCACGAAGCCACGGCAGAAATCAACATCTATTTCTGACAAACAGATATTGATGTCGCCAGTCGTGGCAAGGTACTGTTCTATCTTGTGGCGCATCTCCTTTCTGCCTTTCAATGTGGATTTGGCAAAGTTGCCGTCCGACTGCTCATATTTGCAGAGCCAAGTCAGCAGCGGCATATTCTCCTGCTTGATTTTCTCCCATTGTTTGATGCCACGGTTCTGCAACCCCAATATTCTTTCTGACTTCACCTTGTTTGCCACTTGCATAGCGTGCCTGTTCTGGTCTTTTGAAATCGGGTCTTTCTCTGGAACGAGATAGAGCGACAGCGACTCGTATTTTCTGACACCATCTGAATAAATGTCGAGATAGAGGCTGATATTTCCATTCTTCAACTTGCGCTGACGAATGCGAACAGGCTCTTTTGGTTTTGATACTTTCTTTTGTCTTCCCATGCTGTTATATGCTTTTATTTGTTTATATTTTATGCCCCCATTCGGGTTTCTCAGAGGTCAAAGTTATAAAGATTATTTTGTTTCGCGTAACAAACGTGCAACAAAAATGCACCAAAAATAGATTTTTAACAGTCAAGAAAATAAAAGAAATCAAATCAAATAAGCATCTGTGTATCAATATGATAACGTGTATTTTCTTTGATTTATTACGACTTTATTTTACGTCATAATATCCTCTACTTCGTGGGCTTTTATGTGCTGCTTCTGTTTGACATCGTATTGTGCATCCAGGTAGAGAACCTGACGGCGATAACCGCCAGCGAACAGACGATGGCTGCATATTTGCAGAACTCATTCTTCTCGGCAGGCTACCTGATGGCCGCAAGCATCGTGGCATTGAAATGCCTGAACCTCGTACCAGACCTTGCGGCATGGATGATACCGGAAGGTGACACGGCATTCAGCACGAGAAACTTCGGTGAGGGCGTGGCGCAACAGGCGAAGATGTCAGCTACCGGAGCTATGCACTCGATGATGCGATAAAAGATGATAATGAGTAACGATTATAACGGTTAGGATTATGGTCATAAAAAACTTGGAGAACAAAATCAAATTAGTGGGGATTGTCTGTGTGGCGGTCATCGTAGGATGCGTGGTCATCAGCCTGTCGAGCATTTGGACGGCACGGGGCATGGTGGCCGATGCGCAACAGAAAATTTATGTGCTGGACGGCAATGTGCCGATACTGGTGCAGCGTACCTCAATGGAAGAAACGCTCGATGTTGAAGCCCGCAGTCATGTCGAAATGTTCCACCACTACTTCTTTACCCTTGCACCGGACGACAAGTATATCCAGTACACGATGGAGAAGGCGATGTATTTGGTGGACGAAACCGGATTGGCGCAGTACAACACCTTGAAAGAAAAAGGATTTTACAACAATATCATGGGTACAAGTGCGGTGTTCAGCATCTTTTGTGACAGTATCAAGTTTGACAAGGAAAAGATGGAGTTTACCTATTATGGCCGACAACGTATTGAACGGCGCACCAGCATCCTGATGCGCGAACTGGTTACGGCCGGGCAACTGAAACGTGTACCCCGGACAGACAACAACCCGCATGGGCTGCTGATTGTGAATTGGCGTACTTTGCTCAACAAAGACATTGAGCAACGGACGAAGAACAACTACTAAATGAAGAATGAAGAGTTAAGAATGAAGGATTTAAACACTGAAATAATCAAGCTATGGGATGGAAGAAACTAATTTTCGGGGAGAAGATGCCAGACAAGGATGACCCGAAGTATGAGAAACGGTATAAGAAGGAAGTGGAGGCAGGAAGGAAAGCTGCCCGCTTCCTACGGATAGACAAGGTCGCTGGGAGTGCGCAACGCTTTGCCTGCAAGCATCCGAAGTGGTTTCTCGGTATCGTGTTCGGCATCGTATTAGGGTGCCTCGCACTCAATGTGTGTCGCATGGTATCTGTATGCACTATGCCGGACAATGGCAAGCAACCCACAGCCACCGAGCGGCAGGAGATTCTTTTGAAACAAAAACAACCTACGCATGATGATAACAGACAGGATTAATTTCAGGCAGCCGAAGTATGTGCTGCCGGCCATCCTCTATCCGCTGCTGTTGGTGACGGGGTATTTGGTGATGGATATTTTCGATACAGAAGTGGCAGAGACGCCTTCCGCCTTGCAAACCACCGAGTACCTGAACCCGGAATTGCCGGAAGCTCAGATGCGCGATGACGGCATAGGCGGCAAGTATGAGAGCATGGTCAAGTCCTACGGCCGGATACAAGACTATTCCGCCGTAGAAAACATTGAACGGAACAACAATGAAACAGAGAAAGAAGATTACGATTCCCGCTATAGCGATGAAGACCTTGCCCTGCTCGATTCGGAAGCAGCCGCAAGGTCGGAGGAACTGGAACACCTGCGTGAGATGCAGGAACGCCTGCGGCAAAGTGCAGAGAGAGGCGAAGCGATGGTGGCGGATTCCACCGGGGTGCAACCGTTGAGCGAGGAAGAACGCCTTGCGCGAAGTGAGCAGCGACGCAAAGAGGCTTTGGCCGAGTTGGACAAGGCACAGGCAGAAGCCAGAAAGCAAGGGCAAAAAGGATTGCAGGACGTGGACAGCACGGACGCGGAGAGCCTCGCCCCCACCGGCAGTGTCGCCATAGGCGGCAAGGTGGAAATTAATGAACAGGCCGTGAACGAGCTTGCCGAGAATGCAGAGAGCGAGCAGGTGGTGAAAAAGGTGAAGACTTCTTCGGATTACTTTAACACCTTGGCCGAAAACGAGCCTGAACCCAGATTGATAAAAGCCATCATTGATGAGAACATCAAAGCCGTGGAAGGCTCGCGGGTGCGGTTGCGCCTGTTGGACGACGTGGAGATAGACGGCAAGGTGGTGCCGAAAGGCTCGTACCTGTATGCCACGATGAGCGGCTTCGGCAGCCAGCGTGTGAAAGGCAGCATCAAGAGCCTGTTGGTGGAGGATGAACTGGTAAAAGTGAATCTGTCGCTCTACGACACGGACGGGCTGGAAGGACTTTATGTGCCGAGCAGTTCCTTCCGTGAAACCACACAAGATGTGGCCTCCAATGCCCTCGGCAGCACGATGAGCATCAACAACGGCTCTACCGGGAACACTTTCGCTCAATGGGGGATGCAAGCCATACAGAACGCCTACCAGCGCACGAGCAATGCTTTGTCGAAGGCTGTCCGCAAGAACAAGGCGAAACTGAAATACGGTACGTTCGTCTATTTGGTGAACGGCAGGGAGAAAAGGAACTGACATACGATGTAACAAATAAACAAACTAAAAATGAAACTGATAGCAAAAGTGATGCTGCTTGTTGCCACATGGATTACCGCAATCTCGGCACAGGCCCAGCAAACCTACAACGAAATGGAACAACTGACGGTGAACGAGCAGGTGACGACCGTCATCACCGCCACCGAGCCCATCCGCTTTGTGGATATTTCCACTGACAAGATAGCGGGCGACCAGCCCATCAACAATACCATCCGCCTGAAACCGAAAGAGGCCGGGCATGAAGACGGCGAGGTGCTGGCCATCGTCACCATCGTGACGGAACGCTACCGTACCCAATACGCCTTGCTCTACACCACTCGGATGCAGGAAGCCGTAACGGACAAGGAGGTGCAGCCCATGGAAATGACCGCCTACCGTAACCCGGCGGTGTCGCTCTCCACCGAGGACATGTACCGCTTTGCCCGGCAGGTGTGGCTGTCGCCCGCCCGTTACCGCAACGTGAACCGCAGGCAACACCGCATGACCATGCGCCTGAACAACATCTATGCCGTGGGCGACTACTTCTTCCTTGACTTCTCCATCGAGAACAGGACGAATATCCGCTTTGACATCGACGAAATCCGCGTCAAATTGGCGGACAAGAAGGTGTCGAAAGCCACCAACTCACAAGTTATCGAACTGGAGCCGGAGATGAAATTGGAGCAACGTAGTTCGTTCCAACATGGTTACCGCAATGTGCTGGTCATAAAGAAAATGACTTTTCCCAATGACAAGGTGCTGACCATCGAGGTGAGCGAGAAACAGATTTCGGGGCGTACCATTGCTTTGAACATCGACTATGAGGACGTGCTTTGCGCGGATAGTTTTAATGAGGCTTTATTACAGGAGGAATAGAGGAAATGAAGAATGTAGAATTAAGAATGAAGAATTTGGCTGTGCCAAAGGGCTTAGTCATATTGGCATTCATGTTAGTAGCCACTTTGCCGGGTTTTGCCGATGACCTGCAAGGACGCATCCAAATCGGTACAGGCCTGCTGTATGAGAGAGGGCTGGACTTGACGGTGGGTTACGAGTATGAAACGAACTACCACCATGCGTGGGAGTTCTTCGGAAATGTCTATCTGAAATGGGACGAATGTGAGGATTGCAAGCATATTTGCCCCGAATCGTTCTGGAACCACTACAACACTTGGGGCGTGGGTGCGGCCTACAAGCCTTGCGTGTTCCGCAGCCGTAACCATCATGGCAATTTGCGGTTGGGCGGGTCGCTGGGTTCGGACAGGAACAAGGTGCTGGGCGGCATTCATGTGGGCTATGAACACAGCTATGCGTTGCGCAAGGGCTGGAAACTGTTTTGGCAAGCCAAGTGCGACTTGATGATAAAAGGGGAAGATTTGTTTCGGACAGGTATTGTCATCGGCGTGAAGATACCCACGAAATAAGAGATTGGCACACAGATGACACAGATTAAACAGATTTTCGCAGAATGGAGTATTCACCTATATATATTATAAGGTATGCAAACGAGAACGATTAAAACTAGAATAGCGTGTGTGGCGGTCGTGGCCATGATTGGTGTTGGCTTGACCGGTTGCGATGGGCATCACGACCCGTTGGACACCTCCATGAAAGTGGGACATATACTTTGTACGGACGGCAAGACACGAAGCTACGAGGATTATGTGGCTTCCGGCAAGGAGGCGATAGCTGTGGTGTTCCATGTGAACCGCAATGAAGAAATGAGTGGCACTGGCTATGCGGTCTATCTGCATGACCTTCCTCCGGAAGCCTTTGCTGACAGTTTGGGCATTTCGCAAGGAACGTCTGCTGACTTGACGGCTTACGATGGGAACGAGAATACCTTTGCCCTGTATGACACAGACGATGTTTCTTCACCTATGGCCATGCAGGTATTCGATATGTGGCGGTACGGACAGAGTGCCTACGTGCCTTCGGTGGCGCAAATGCGGCTGCTTTATGCTGCCAAGGCATCTATCAATCCTTACATCAAGTCTTGCGGTGGTGAACTACTGCCCGATGATGCCGATGAATGTTGGTACTGGACGAGTACGGAAGTAGAAGGACAGGAAACCGCCAAAGCATGGCTGTTCTCGATGGGGAGCGGTGCCATACAGGAAACACCCAAACTGCAAGGGCATAAGGTGCGGGCGATAGTCACTTTGTATAATGAAGAATGAAGAACGAAGAATTATTGCACGTTTGTAAATTGGACCCAAATATAGAAAGGAAACATGGAAGAAAGTAAGGAACTGCAAGGGGCTTATAAGATATTTCGGACAGTGGTGTATGTGTCGGTGTTGGTGGAGTTCTTCATGTACGCCATCGACCCGGCAGTGCTCGACCTCTGGAACGGTATCGTGTGCGATGTGCATGACCGCATGAAGACATGGCTTATCTACCACGACGGAAATCTCGTTTACAGCAAGGTGGCAACCGTCCTGCTGATTTGCATTACCTGCGTGGGTACGCGTAACAAGAAACATTTGGAGTTCAATGCCCGGAGGCAGGTGCTATACCCGTTGGTGAGCGGCATCGGTTTCCTGGTGCTGTCTGTTTGGCTTTACAATCATCCGATGGAACTGCGTGTTTATTCCCTACGTTTGAATGTCATCTTCTATATGGCGGCATCCGTAATGGGTACTATCCTTGTCCATGTGGCACTCGATAATATCTCCAAGTTCTTGAAAGAAGGTTTGCTGAAAGACCGTTTCAACTTGGAAAATGAAAGTTTCGAGCAATGCACGGAGTTGGTGGAGAACAAGTATTCGGTGAATGTACCCATGCGCTATTATTACAAAGGCAAATTCCGCAAGGGATGGGTGAATATCGTCAATCCTTTCAGAGGAACATGGGTGGTCGGCACTCCAGGTAGCGGAAAGACCTTTTCCATCATCGAACCATTTATCCGACAGCACTCCGCAAAAGGCTTTGCCTTAGTAGTTTACGATTATAAGTTCCCCACTTTGGCGACCAAGCTGTATTACCATTACAAGAAGAACCAGAAGCTGGGGAAACTACCAAAGGGCTGCAAGTTCAACATCATCAACTTTGTGAACGTGGAATACAGCCGGAGGGTGAACCCGATACAGGCAAAGTACATCCCCAACCTCGCTGCTGCCAGCGAAACGGCGGAAACGCTATTGGAATCTTTGCAGAAAGGCAAGAAAGAGGGAGGAGGAGGCAGCGACCAGTTCTTCCAGACCTCGGCGGTCAACTTCCTTGCCGCCTGCATCTACTTCTTCGTTAACTACGAACGGGAGCCATACGACAAGGACGGGAACAAACTGTATGCGGAAAAAGTGCAGGACAAGGAAACCAAATTCTGGAAGCCTACGGGTGTGGTGCGTGACCGCAAAGGCGGCAACATCGTGGAACCTGCTTACTGGCTGGGCAAGTATTCGGACATGCCGCATATCCTGTCGTTCCTGAACGAGAGTTATCAAACCATCTTTGAGGTGTTACAGACCGACAATGAGGTTGCCCCGCTGCTCGGCCCGTTCCAGACGGCTTTCCAGAACAAGGCGATGGAACAGTTGGAGGGTATGATAGGCACGTTGCGTGTCTATACCTCCCGATTGGCCACCAAAGAAAGCTATTGGATATTCCATAAGGACGGGGACGACTTCGACTTGAAGGTGAGCGACCCGAAAAACCCCAGCTACCTGCTGATAGCCAACGACCCGGAAATGGAAAGCATCATCGGAGCATTGAACGCGCTTATCCTGAATCGACTGGTAACCCGTGTGAATACCGGGCAGGGCAAGAACGTGCCCGTGAGCATCATCGTGGACGAGCTGCCCACGCTGTATTTCCACAAGATAGACCGTCTGATAGGTACGGCGCGAAGCAACAAGGTGAGCGTGGCGTTGGGATTCCAAGAGTTGCCGCAGTTAGAGGCAGACTACGGGAAGGTAGGTATGCAGAAGATTATCACTACAGTAGGTAATGTCGTATCTGGTTCTGCCCGATCCAAGGAAACCTTGGAATGGCTAAGCAATGACATCTTCGGGAAGGTCGTGCAACTGAAAAGAGGCGTGACCATTGACCGGGATAAGACCAGCATCAACCTGAACGAAAACATGGACAACCTCGTGCCCGCCTCGAAAATCAGCGACTTGCCTACAGGCTGGATATGTGGACAGGTTGCCCGTGACTTCGTGAAGACCAAGACCGGCAGGGGCGGCAGCATGAACATACAGGAGGCTGCGGAGTTCAAGACCTCCAAGTTCTTCTGTAAGACGGATTTCGATATGGAGGAAATCAGGCAGGAGGAAGCCGGGTATGTGCCGCTGCCCAAATTCTATACTTTCCCGTCGAAAGAGGAAAAAGAACGTATCTTGTACAAGAACTTCGTTCAGGTTGGGATGGATGTGAAGGAGATGATTAAAGACGTGGTGAACCGCCGCGGGGCGAAATGATACTTCAACAATAAAATATCAATGTTATGACAACATCAGTAAAAGCTAAATTCAGACCCTCGCGGGTAAAAGGGAAAACAGGAGCCGTCTATTTCCAAGTGATTCACGACCGTATGGCACGGCAAATTAGTACAGGTTACAAACTTTTCCCCGAAGAATGGAAAGATGGAGAAGTGGCACTCCCTGAACAAAATCCGGAACGCAGTTGCTATTTGTCGGAAATAGCACAGAACCTGCAGAATATGAGGAAACGAATCGAAGCGATTATCCACCGTTTGGACGAGTCGGGCAAGCTCTATACTGCGGACGAGGTGGTGGCGGCTTACCAGTTGCCTGATGATGACGAACACTGCCTTCGCGCGTTTTCTCACAAACTGGTGGAACATCTGAAACGCACGGGAAAGCACCGTCTTGCCGAGACCTACACTTCATCCGTGAACAGTTTCCTGCGTTTCCGTGGTGAACAAGGCGACATCCGTCTGGATGAAATAGATGAAGAACTGATTAAAGAGTATGAATATTACCTGCTTGAAGATTGCGGATTGTGCAGGAATACCTCTTCGTTTTACAACCGTAACCTGCGGGCCATCTACAACCGCGCCGTGAAAAAGAAACTTACCATAGACCGACACCCCTTCGCGGAAGTATATACCGGCGTGGACAAGACCGCCAAGCGGGCTATCTCTATCCAAACCGTCAAAGAAATCAAGGACTTGGATTTGAGTAGGGATGCCGAAATGGCGTTTGCCCGCGACCTCTACCTGATGAGCTTCGACCTGAGAGGCATCTCGTTCGTGGACTTGGCCATGCTGGAAACCGGCCAATTGAAAAATGGCTACTTGACCTATTCCCGCCAAAAGACCCGGCAGAAACTCGAAATCAAATGGGAGAAACAGATGCAGGAGATAGTTGACCGCCATCACGTGGAGGGCTCCCGCTATCTATTGCCAATCCTAAGCGAAGAAAGGGGCGATATACGGAGGCAATACCTGAATGCCCTGCACCGGATGAACGTCCAGCTGAAAAAAATTGGCAAACTCGTAAACTGCCCCATTCCGCTGACAACCTACACGGCGAGGCATTGCTGGGCCAGTGCTGCCTATCGGCTGAACATACCCACCCCTTCCATCAGCCAGGCATTGGGGCATGATTCGGAAAAGACCACACGCATCTACTTGAGTTCCTTGGATAACCAGGTGATTGACGATGCGAACCTGACTGTCATTCGCGCAGTCTATGCTTGATGGGCTACAGATTAAACCGATTGGTTAGATTGGCACGGACTTGTCCTATCTGCCTTTCGGACAGAGGTTTTTGCGGACATTTTTCTTAGCGTACCTACCGGCTAATCATGTTTGGTGGATGCGCCGGACAGTTATTGCCTGCCTTGGATGGAAAGTGGCAAAGACGGATAGGGAAAGTGGTGATTTCTCCTATCAAGACATGGTACACCGGATTTTGGCCATATGATACATGAAAAAGGAGAAGAATTTTGCAGGCTGGTAACGGATTTTTGTTGAGCAAAACGGGCTATCTCTCTTTAAGAGATGGATTTATGCGGTGCAAAGATACAAAAAATACTATGAAATCCATAATGTGCCAAATAAAATGTGTTCAAGCTATCTCAATTTTTATGTATCTGCTTGGCAAATGTAAGCAATTTGTTGAGCAACGGTCGCTTTTTAATCTGTAAATGGCTGATATTCAATGCTAGTATCCATCGGACACATCTCTTAAAGAGAGATGTACCGAATTCGGCATCACGTACTGGTTTTAGGGTTTTAAGCCACAGCATGTTTATCCGGGAACAGGATAGCTATAGGACAAGAAACCACTTGTGGTAGAAGTTTTCGGAAGATTGGGCTTAATATGCCAAGGGGGTATTAAAATTCTTGAATTGTTGAGCAAATCTAACCATCTCTTAGCAAGAGATATACGTAGGTGCAAAGGTATAAAAAATATCAAATAAAACAGTAAGAATGAGCAAAAAAGATTCATTTGACACCTATTTTGATGTTTGACAGAACTTGTTTTTGTCTAACAGATGTTGAGTGATGGATAATTGTGGATTTCTTTTCTATACTGATTTACAACACCTTAATGCTTGTGATTCCAAAAGATACATCTCTTGCTAAGAGATGTACCGTAATTGGTAGTGTTTTCGCAACGTTAAACGTGCGAAGTAAAGCAATGCCGAAAGAGGAAATGATAGTATGTAAAATGAACGGGGTATTCCCCGAACTTTTTGGCAAATGTGATGTAACTTCTTGTATTTCAGTATATATGAAATGCTTGAAGGAGTCAGAAAAGTGCCTTTTACGCAATTGACAATCACTTTTTCATTCTATGGACGAAACGCAATTTTCACAAGAAAGTTTGCAATGGTTTGCCATGCGTGACCTCAAACGCAGACATGCCAAGTTGCCGGCCTACAAGCTATTTGAGAACTTGAAGGTACGGTATTTCACGCCCATGGTGCATCGATTGGTTGTTGTCAATGGCAAACGGGTAGATCAAGAAGTGCCGTTCATGCAGGATTTACTTTTTGTGAAAGACACAAGAGTACACCTCGACCTCATTGTAGAGAGCAACCCGAAACTGCAATATCGATACAAAATCGGTGTGCAACACACGCCCATCATCGTACCGACTGCAGATATGGAACGTTTCATCTATGCCGTTGAATCCAGTGAAAATCCCAAATTTTACGCCTTGAATGAGGTGACACCCGATATGGTAAACCGCAAAATTCGTATTATTGGAGGGAAACTGGATGGTTATACAGGCACATTGCTCACTACTCGCGGATCTAAAGTTAAGCGATTACTGATGGAGTTGCCTTCTTTGTTGGCAGCTTCGGTGGAAGTCGAAGCGGAATATATCCAATTAGTATGAAGTATTTTGAAAATTGTTTGTGATGAACAGTCTGCTTGAATTTACTGAACTTTTGAAAAACCGCCTGACCGACCTCCTGCTTATAGAAGCTGACAATGACAAGCATGTTTTTTTGTATCTTGCCGATGGATATTGGACAGCATTTGAGAAATCGGCTTATAGGCTTTGCCGCATTTATGAACCAGTGATGCTGCTACCTATGAGGCTTCCATTCGTTCCTTTCCCCATTGTGACAGCCAGCATCAACCAAGACAGTCTGCAGGCTGCTTTAAGTGGGTTAGCCTGCCAGAAACGAACGAGGAATGAGAGAATCTATTTGGCAGAGAGAGATACTAACTTTACAGACTACCAAAATTGGCATGACAGAGCGACCCATGCTTTGCGTAATTTGAAGGAGGAAGCCTTGCCGCCTATGATTGATTAAAATTAGTGCTTAATATGGATTACCTGTTTTTGATGAGTGGTTTCTTGTTGTCTTTGTTGCTTGGGATGATGATTGTTCCCAAGATACTGTTAATTTCCTACAAAAAACGTCTGTTTGACATGCCGGATAGCCGAAAAGTACACGAAATACCTGTACCCCGTTTGGGTGGCATCTCCTTTTTTCCGGTGATATTGATAGTCTTGTGCTTCATTCTCGGGGTACGTTTTTATTGCGGTTATCCAATAGAAAACCTGCCTACCAACGTGTTTTTGTTTTTTGCGGTGGGCGGTATGATGCTTTTCTTAATTGGCGTTGCTGACGATTTGGTAGGAGTCGGCTACCGGTATAAATTCCTTGTACAGATTTTGGCTGCTTTCTTAATTGTATGGCCGGGCGAATGGTTCAACACATTGGGAGGATTATTTGGCATTTATGAATTGCCGAAAATTTTGGGTGTGTTGTTCACCTTGTTTGTGGTGGTGTATATCACCAATGCCATCAACCTGATAGACGGCATCGACGGATTGGCTTCGGGATTGAGCAGTATTTCACTCTTTGTGTTGGGGCTGATTTGCATGGTTGAAGGTGATGAAATTTACGCTTTGTTGGCTTTTTCAACCTTCGGTGTGATTGTGCCTTTCTGGTTCTACAATGTGTTTGGTAACGCCAAAAGAGGACACAAATTGTTTATGGGGGACACGGGAAGTCTGATTTTGGGTTATATCATCAGTCTGCTGGTCATTCATCTGAGCCGTGCAGATAACCCCGAAGTAGCCAGACACTCCAACATGGTGTTGGCCTTTTCCACTTTGATAGTACCCTTGTTCGATGTGGTACGTGTGGTCATACACCGTTTGCGGGAGAAAAAGAACCCTTTTCTGCCCGATAAGAATCATTTTCATCATAAGCTGTTGCGGACGGGGCTTCGTCCCCGTGCCGTGATGGTATTCATCTTATTCATAGCCTTGTTTTTTATCGTGTTAAACTGGCTATTGACCAACCACATGGGAATGACCGGATTACTGATTACCGACATTGTTTTATGGTCTCTGCTGCAATTAGGCATCAATCAAGGCATCAAGAAAAACAAGGAAACTAAGAAAACCATAGAAGTATGAATAAATATAAACCGATTTATTTACTATTGATTTTATTGGCCGTCGTAGCGGCATTAAGTTCCTGCGGTTCATCCAAACAGGTAGTGTATTTTCAGGATTTGAAACCCGGAGAAACAGAAATTAAATTGCCAGAAATGAAAGCCATTACTGTTCGCCCTGAGGACAAGATTTCCATTATCGTGAACAGCCGCGATCCACAGTTAACGGACTTATTCAACCTACCTTATGTGTCTAGACAATTAGGTCAGTCATTGAGGACGAATGGCATTACAGTCTCTAATAATCAAGGCGTTTCTGCATATACCGTGGATACAGATGGAGAGATAGACTTTCCTGTGCTTGGTAAGATGTATGTGGCCGGGATGAAACGAGAAGAAATCGCTGAATATATCAAAAATGAATTGATAAAGGAGAATTTGGTAAAAGACCCTGTTGTGACCGTGGAGTTTGCCAACCTCTGCATATCCGTGCTGGGTGAGGTGAACAACCCTGGACGTTTCAGCATTGACCGGGACAAGCTGACCGTACTAGATGCCCTTAGCATGGCGGGCGACTTAACCATATACGGTAATCGGTCAAAAGTCATGGTGCTACGGCAGGAAGGGGATGTGCAACGAGTATATGGTTTGAATCTCACATCGGGTAATCATGTATATACTTCACCGGCCTTCTACCTGCAGCAGAACGATGTGGTGTATGTGGAGCCCAATGCGGTAAAAGCCCGTCAATCAACTGTCAATGGTAACAACGTGCGTTCCACCTCGTTCTGGATTTCACTGGCATCATTGCTGACTTCTATCGGCATCTTAATTTTCAATTAGTCATAACTATTTAATTTTAGAATATCGTGGCAGTTCAAAACAATATGTCAAAACCTAAACAGGCAGATGATTCTATCCGCATACAAGATTTATTCTATCTCTGTTTAAACAGGTGGTATTGGTTCGCTATTTCGTTAGTTGTAACTATTGGAATAGCCGTTATTTACCTTTTAACTACTCCGCCTGTATATACTCGATCCGCATCGCTCCTTATCAAGGAGGATTCCAAAGGAAACTCATTGAGTGATGCGGCAAATTTGATGGGAGATTTTGACCTCTTCCAGACCAATACCAACGTGAATAATGAGATGCAGTCATTACAGTCGCCTGCGGTGATGCTTGATGTAGTGAAACGACTCCACTTGGATATTAGCTATCACACCGATGGTAGTTTTTACAAGAAAGTTTTGTATGGGCGTGATTGTCCATACACGGTGAACTTTAACGACTTGAAAGACAATGAGAGTATTGCTTTTACTATTAATCCCAGTCAAGACGGCCATATACTTCTAGCGGATTTTTCACGGGATGGTAAAGATGTAGAAGGAACAATCACAACTTTGTTGAATGACACTGTTGAAACCCCTATAGGCAATCTTGTCGTGACTGCAGTGAATGATTCATCCACATATATTACTCCCATTTATGTATCACGTATGGGTTACCAAAAGACCACAGAAAATTATGGTTCCAATCTTTCTGTGACTTTAAATGATGAGAAATCTACTGTCATAAATCTATCATTTAAAGATGTGTGTATTCAGCGTGCAGAGGACGTGCTTAATACAATAATAGCCGTTTATAATGAAAACTGGATCAAGGATAAGAATCAAATTGCTGTCAGTACCTCAGCTTTTATCAGTGACCGGCTTGGCGTAATTGAGCAAGAATTAGGAAATGTGGACGAAAACATTTCCTCTTACAAGAGCGAACATCTTCTGCCCGATGTACAGGCTGCGGCCAGTATGTATATGGCGCAAAGCAGCGAGACCAATGCTCAAATTCTTGCATTGAACACACAACTTTCCATGGCGAGGTATATCCGTAACTATCTCACTAATTCCACAAGTAAGAACCAGTTACTTCCGGCTAACTCGGGCATCGAAAGCCCAGGCATTGAACAACAAATCGCTAATTACAATACGGCACAACTTCGCAGGAATGACCTTGTGGCAAACAGTAGTGAAAGGAATCCATTGGTAGCCGATATGGATCAGTCGCTGGAGAATATGCGTCACGCCATAATCACCTCAATCGACAATCATATCACCACGCTAAATACTCAGATACGCTCCTTGCAGCAGAGCGAACGACAGACCACTGCGCGGATAGCAGCTAATCCGTCACAAGGCAAGTATCTACTGTCTGTAGAGCGGCAGCAGAAAGTTAAGGAGGCTCTTTATCTTTTCCTTTTACAAAAACGCGAGGAAAACGAATTGTCGCAGGCTTTTACCGCCTATAACACGCGTGTCATAACTCCTCCGACTGGAAGTATGAAACCTACCGAGCCAATTAAAAAGAAAATAATCATAACCGCTTTTATAATAGGAATATTACTTCCTGTCACAATTATATTTTTCCGTGAAAATACAAATAATAAAGTTCGTGGTCGTAAGGATGTTGAGTATTTGTCAATGCCTTTTGCTGGTGAAATTCCGTTAAAAACAGGAGCTGGTAAAAAAGGTAGTACCCATACGAACAAGTCAATTATCATAAAGCAAGGACACAGGGACATCATCAATGAGGCGTTTCGCGTATTACGTACAAATTTAGAATTTATGCTCGATGCTAAAATAGAAGATAAAGCAAGTGTTACCTTGTTCACTTCGTTCAACCCAGGTAGTGGAAAAACCTTCATTACGATGAACATTGCTGCGACTTTCGCTATGAAAGGCAAGCGAGTGTTAGTTATTGATGGCGACCTAAGGCATAGCTCGGCATCAAGTTATTTAGGAATGCAATCCAAAGGTTTGAGCGACTACTTGAGCAAACGGGAAAATGATGTTAACAACTTGATAAAAGAATATCCTGATTGTCCGGGATTATTCTTGCTTCCAGTAGGGACTATTCCGCCCAACCCTACTGAACTGCTGGCGACTCCATTATTTGAGGATTTGATAACAAGATTGCGTGAACTATACGATTATATTTTTATCGATTGTCCCCCAGTTGACATAGTAGCAGACACGCAGATTATTGAGAAGCTAACCGATCGCACTATTTTCGTGGTACGTGCTGGACTACTTGAACGAGATATGCTCCCTGAGTTGCAACGTATGTACGATGAAAAACGCTTTAAGAACATGGCTTTACTACTGAATGGCACAGAAGGTGGAAGTAATAGGTACGGATACCGTTATGGGTATAAATTTGGCTACAAGTACGGTTATGGCAGCAGAAGCTATTATAGTAGTAAGTGATATTTATCGGGAAGACCTGTTGCCGCAAGGAGGTTACGGTCCATTTAATACCCCTGCGCATAGGTTTTCCCTACTTTTATATACCATTCATTAATAAGTAGATCCGGTTTATGTGGCTTTTGCGAAAAAAATCGACATTGGAAGCGTGTGGCTATTTCCATGGCTTCGTCGATTGGCACAACCATATCCTCCCGGGCGTGGATGATGGGGTGCAAACCATAGACGAAGCTCTGCAAATACTTGCAGAATACGAACGGTTGAGAATTAAGGAAGTGTGGCTAACTCCGCATATTATGGAAGATATTCCAAATACCACCAAACACTTGCAAGAACGTTTTGACGAGCTGCAATCTGCATACAGTGGCAACATAACTTTACACCTTGCCTCCGAGAATATGCTAGATAAACTCTTTGAGGAACGATTGGAACAGAACGATATGTTGCCATTGGGAGAAAACGGCAAGCTACTACTGGTTGAAACAAGCTACTTTAGCCCTCCAATTGGATTGCAAAATATTTTACTTCGCATAAAAACTAAAGGTTATCACCCCGTATTGGCCCATCCGGAACGGTATCTCTACATGGATGTAAAATATTACGAGAAGTTAAAATCCATGGGCGTAAAATTTCAACTTAACCTATTCTCAGTCTATGGATTGTATGGGAAGGAGGTTCAAAAGAATGCTTATAAATTGCAAAAGGCAGGGATGTATGAATATTCAGGCACAGATTTGCATGGGCTTGAAACTTTGAAAGCTATGTTACAAAGAAAGATACCACATTGTAATAATCGAACATTACCAATCAGTGACTGTGCAAAAAATAAATAGGAAGTAATTTAAAAACATCAATATGGATGATTTGAGTATTTTTGAAAAGGGTGTATTCCATTTAATGAATGGAATAGATAAGGTCAATACCGAGATTCGAAATAGGACAGGCTTTGACTGCATCAAAAAACTGGGTGAATCCGAGATAAAGGATAAAAAACTGAAGAAAGAACACTATGGACGTTGGGTTGCTAAACATTTAACGATTGGTACGCTCACAGGCTTATTTGGTGCTTCAATTCATTCAAAAGATTAAATCCAATATTATTCTTGGATATTTTAAAATTGTCATTAAGTACGATAATCCATTCGTTTGTTATGCCAAAACAATGATGAAATGTAGGATATGTAAAACTGATGATGCTACAAAGAAGAATTCACATCAGTTACCGAGTTTTCTTTCCGTAATGGTAAGTTCCGACGGGGATTACAAAAGAGATAAAGAACTTATGTTCACTTTTGATAAATACAGAACGGAAGTTTATGCTCATGGATTATCTTCTACGAAATGGGAAGAAACATTTGATGACCTTACAGAGGAAAGATTGCAGCAAATTAGCATCAATCCTGTTTCAGAGGATTACGTTTTCTGTCCGCACTGTGAAAAGATGCTTGCAGAATTTTTAGAATCCCCATATAGTATGTTCTACAAGGATTGTAAAAACATTGATGCCGATATACCTTTATTTTTTTGGATTTCTGTTGCATGGCGTTTATCCGTGCAACAGAAACAAGGCTTTTCTTTTGGGCAGGAATTAAATGACAGATTGAGAAGTTTGCTATACAGATATTTATTGTGTAAAGAAAACAAAGAAGATATTGCAAATCTGGTCAAAGAAATAGGGATCTCATATCGAATGGTTCGTTGCAAGGATTTTTGCCGGACAAACGCTGGATTTATTCACTGCAGGTATGATGAAAAGAACGGATTCTTTTCGATAATAGTTGGGGATCTTTGTGTTTGTATGAACTTTAAGGGAGATTCAATTCCGGAACATTTCTCTTTGTATGGATTAGAAAAAGATATAAAAAATGCAGCAATAAACAAGGGTGTTGAAAGAGAAAAATGGATAGACATACCTGTAAAGGATTATAAAGATATGATTTACGGCTTTGTAATACACGCTGCAAGAACAAGGATGAAAGGGTTGTTTGAAATAGCTGAAGAAATGTGGAAAAAATGCTATATGTTTGGTTGTATGCCTATTGCAAAAAAAAATGCATTTGCAGACATGGTCGTTTCCCAAGAAACCAAAATTGGTGACAAATATTTACCAGAAATATATATTCAGGCATTTAAAGAAGTAACAAGTAACCCTCTTATATAATTAACTATTTTATAAGGAGAAAATAAGAATAAATATGAAAGGAATCGTATTGGCTGGAGGATCCGGCACACGGCTCTATCCTATTACAAAAGGGGTAAGCAAACAATTGTTGCCAATATATGACAAGCCGATGGTATATTACCCCATTTCGGTATTGATGTTGGCAGGGATTAGGGAAATATTAATCATATCTACACCACAAGATTTGCCGGGGTTTCGCCGTCTGCTGGGTGACGGGAGCGACTATGGCGTGCATTTTGAATATGCTGAACAACCGTCACCAGATGGATTGGCGCAAGCATTTATTATCGGAGAAGAATTCATCGGTGACGATTCTGTGTGTCTTGTACTAGGTGATAATATTTTCCATGGTACAGGTTTTTCCACACTACTGAAAGAAGCCGTAGAGAATGCTGAAAGCTACAATAAAGCAACTGTATTTGGCTATTGGGTAAATGACCCCGAACGATATGGTGTTGCAGAGTTTGATACCAATGGCAATTGCCTGTCCATCGAGGAAAAACCGACTAAACCAAAGTCGAATTATGCCGTAGTAGGCTTGTATTTCTATCCTAACAATGTTGTGGAAGTGGCAAAGCATATCAAACCTTCGGCACGTGGAGAGTTAGAAATCACTACTGTCAATCAAGAATATCTGCAACACAGCAGCTTGAAAGTGCAAACACTTGGGCGAGGCTTTGCTTGGTTAGACACGGGAACTCATGATTCGCTTGCAGATGCATCGATTTTCGTAGAGGTGATAGAGAAACGACAAGGGCTGAAGATTGCATGTCTTGAAGGCATAGCTTATCGCAAGGGATGGATTACTAAAGAGCGAATGAAAGAAATCGCTCGTCCCATGCTGAAAAACCAATATGGGCAATACTTGCTGAAAGTGATTGAAGAAATGGAACAAATAGGAAAGGAAAATTTATATTAATATGGAAGTTATCAGAACAGCTATAGATGGCGTAGTGATTATTGAGCCGCATATTTTCCGTGACTCTCGCGGTTATTTCTTTGAGTCGTATATGCAGCGTGAGTTTGACGAAAAAGTTCGTCAAGTGAATTTCATCCAGGATAATGAGAGCAAGTCATCATACGGCGTACTGCGCGGGTTGCATTTCCAACGGCCTCCATTTGCACAATCCAAATTGGTGCGCGTCATTAAAGGAGCAGTATTGGATGTTGCTGTCGACATTCGTCGTGGTTCTCCCACTTTCGGGCAACATGTGGCTGTCGAACTTACCGAAGATAATCACCGTCAATTTTTTATTCCACGAGGATTTGCTCATGGCTTCTCGGTACTTACTGATGAGGTAATTTTCCAATATAAATGCGACAACTTCTACAACCCGCAGTCGGAAGGTGCTTTGGCATGGAATGACCCCGATCTTGGAATTGACTGGCATCTGCCCCCAAGTGATGTCTTGCTCTCTGAAAAAGACATGAAACACCCGCGATTGAAAGATGCCACCGATTTATTTGACTACAACGTTCCACTTTATTAATCATCGTAACATTATGAATTCATTTAAACGCAATATAATTATTACCGGCGGTGCCGGATTCATTGGCTCGCACGTAGTGCGCCTATTTGCAAACAAGTACCCAAATTATCACATTATAAACGTAGACAAACTTACATACGCTGGCAACCTCGCCAACCTCAAGGATGTGGAGCAGAGCAGTAACTACACTTTCGTCCGTGCCGACATTTGTGACTTTGACGCTATGCTCGCCTTGGTTAAGCAATACAATGTCGATGGCATAATACACCTTGCCGCCGAGAGCCATGTCGACCGTTCTATTAAAGACCCGTTCACATTTGCCCGTACTAATGTGATGGGTACACTATCGCTGTTGCAGGCCGCAAAATTGTATTGGGAATCGCTCCCCGAAAAATTTGAAGGGAAACGTTTCTACCACATTTCCACTGATGAAGTGTATGGAGCATTGGAAATGACCGATTCCGACGGTATCGACTCGCCATTTACCACAGTCGCATCGTCGACTACGCATCACCGCGCATACGGACACGACTTTTTCTTGGAAACTACCAAGTATAACCCTCACAGCCCATATTCGGCATCGAAAGCATCGAGCGACCACTTTGTGAGAGCGTTCCATGACACTTACGGCATGCCCACGATTGTCACTAATTGCTCAAATAACTACGGGCCATATCAATTTCCCGAGAAGCTGATACCGTTGTTCATCAACAATATATGCAACCGCCGTCCGCTGCCGGTTTACGGCAAGGGTGAGAATGTACGCGACTGGCTGTATGTGGAAGACCATGCCCGTGCCATCGACATAATTTTCCATAACGGAAAGATAGCCGAAACATATAATATTGGCGGATTCAACGAATGGAAGAACATCGACATCATCAAGGTGTTGATTAAGACTGTCGATCGTCAGCTCGGTCGTCCCGAGGGTGCAGATGACGACTTGATTACATTTGTCACCGATCGTCTTGGTCATGATGCACGGTATGCCATCGACTCGCGAAAACTTCAACGTGAACTTGGCTGGGAGCCGTCGTTGCAATTTGAAGAGGGAATTGAGCGAACAGTGCGCTGGTATCTTGATAACCAAGAATGGCTCAGCAATGTGACTTCGGGCGATTACATGAAATATTACGATGAGATGTACAACAAACAGGGATAGCAATAAAATGCAACTAAAAGGTCAATTATCGTTTTTCAACTTTATTCATTATGGAATACCTTTCTTGAAAAGTTTTTGCTATCGATTGCTTTTTAAATCTTTTTTCGGGGCATTCGGGAAAGGGACAATTCTAATTTCACCACGAATAAAAAACCCCAGACATATCTATATTGGAAATAATTGTCGAATAAACGATAAAGTATGGTTGGCTTCGTTAGGCAGTAGCAGCAAACTGATAATCGGGGATAGAGTACGAATTGGACGTTTTTCGGAAATATATGCTATTCAAAGCATAACGATAGAAGAAGGTGTAGTTATGGCTGAAAATACTTATATTTCGGATAACACGCATTCGTATGACGATGTTAATATTCCTATTAGAGATCAAAATATTACACCGCTAAACAATGTCTCTGTAGGAAAAGGAACATGGATAGGACGCAATACTTGTATTATGGGATGCAAGATAGGGAGGAATTGCGTCATAGGAGCATTTTCATTTGTTAAAACGGATATTCCTGATTATTGTGTTGTTGTAGGCAACCCAGCCCGTATAGTAAAACGTTATAACCCGCAGTCAAGAAAGTGGGAGAAAACAGATAAGGATGGTAATCTCATCGTGTGATTTTTCAAGGAGAAAGTATTATGACATTTTTTAAGCTGTTCCATTCTGGAACAATTCATATAAGAAGTTTTTTCTACCGACTGTTCTGGGGGCATTCTTTCGGATCTTTTGGCAAAGGCAGCATCATTGTATCTCCACGAATATTCAACCCCGAGCATATTTATATTGGGAAAAATTGTAGTATCGAACATTTCACATGGCTATTTGCCATCAAGACAAGACAATTAAATGGGGGGAAGCCACAGTTAGTCATTGAAGACGATGTGAAAATAGGGCGTATGTCTGAAATCACAGCAGTTTCTTCGGTTGTACTTAAGAAAGGCGTCCGCTTGGCCGACAATGTTTTCATTGCCGACAACACGCACCATTATTCTAATATAGATATTCCAATTATTAAACAAGGATTGGACAAATTGAACCCTGTAGAAATTGGCGAGTACACATGGGTTGGACGGAATGTATGCATAATGGGGTGTAAAATAGGCCGTCATTGTGTGATCGGCGCAGGTTCAATGGTAAATAAAGACATTCCAGACTACTGTGTTGTTGTTGGAAGCCCAGCCCGTATAATAAAACGCTATAATCCACAATCAGGGCAGTGGGAAAAGACAGATAAAGATGGAAATTTTATTATTGCCTAATATATAGTTTATTATGGGTTATTTTAAAAATAATCCTCCACACGAATTGTGGAGAAAGTTGAAGTGCAGGTTTTTTGTTTTGTTTAACAGTTATGCGTTCGGAGCTTTTGGTAAGCACAATTTCCTGTTTAATCCACAATTGCTTAATCCGCAGAATATATTTTTAGGCAGTAATCTATGGATCAGTGACAAAACATGGTTGGCGACTTCAAAAAAAGGTAAGCTGTCCATAGGCAACCGCGTAAGAATTGGACGTTTCTCCGAAATCTATGCCTTGTGCAGCATTATTATTGAAGATGGAGTAGAAATGGCAGAAAACACTTATATATCAGACAACACCCATACGTATGATAACATTGAAATTCCTATCCGAAATCAAGAAGTTGTGTCTTTAGGCAACGTAGTAATTGGCAGTGGAACATGGATAGGGAGAAATGCGTGTATAATGGGCTGTCGAATAGGCAAGAATTGTGTCATAGGAGCATATAGTTTCATAAAAAAAGATATACCAGACTATTGCGTGGTTGTGGGAAATCCTGCTCGCATAGTTAAACGCTTTAATCCTCAATCAAACCGATGGGAAAAAACCGATAAAGACGGGAATTTTATCAACGAATAATCAAATAAGAATTGTATGAAAATCTTAGTAACCGGAGCCAATGGCTATATCGGTCGGCACGTGGTGTGCCAATTGCTGGAACAAGGACATGATGTGACAGCTTGTGACATTCGCCTAAACGAGGTAGACAAAAGAGCGACCTTAAAAGAATTTGATATTCTATCGGGTGCTTATGGTGATAACCTTTATGAGAAATTAGGCAAACCCGATGTTTGCCTCCACATGGCATGGCGCAATGGTTTTGTACATAATTCTCCTGCCCACATAGGCGACTTATCCAACCATTACAAGTTTTTGTCCGCATTGCTCGACAGTGGGTTGAAACATCTTGCCGTGATGGGAACGATGCATGAAGTTGGCTACCATGAAGGAGTCATCAATGAGAATACACCTTGCAATCCTATTTCATTTTATGGTATTGCAAAGGATGCTTTAAGGCGAAGCATGATTTTGTCGGCCAAACCACATGATTGCGTATTACAGTGGATTAGGGCTTATTATATAGTGGGCGATGACTTGAAAAGCAATTCTATCTTTGCCAAGTTGCGTACCGCAGCACTTGAAGGTAAGACGCATTTCCCTTTCACCTCGGGCAAAAACAAGTATGACTTCATCGACATTGATGAGCTATCCATGCAGATAGCAGCCGTAGTGGAGCAAGAAAACATATCCGGGATTATAAATTGCTGTTCGGGACAACCTATAAGTCTTGCCGAACGTGTGGAATCTTTCATTAAAGAAAACGGGCTCAACATACAGCTCGACTATGGGGCGTTCCCTGATCGCCCGTATGATTCGCCATGCGTATATGGGGACAATTCGAAAATCAAAAGCATCCTTTCACAACGTAATGAACATTAAAGTTCTGCCAACTTGTCGTGACTGGCCAGGCATCATTTTGCTTTTCCTCGTGATGATGCTCAGCGGTGGCAGCCATTTGTTTATTCGCAATCCTATATGCCTGTTTGTAATCATCGTTTACGGTGCAAGGATTTACAAACTATTAGGCGGAATAACATTAAAGTGTGTTCCTAGGCAAATATGGTATTTTTTTGCGGCATTCCTATGCGTGGTTGCACTGCAAGTTTTAATCCTAAACATATTTGATAGTGCGGCTTTGGCGGCATTATCGAATATCATAGCGGGGATGATTGTCTATTCATATTATCGATTAGCAGGAATTGATATTCTAATATCTGAAATAATGCCAATCATGAAAATAATGATTGTTTTAGGACTTATTTCGGCTATTCTTTACACATTTTTCCCTGATTTATTCTCAATCTATGAATTTACAGATAGCTATGGCGACAGGCGTAAAGTTAGTCACATCGCATTTCTCTTTTACCGTGGCATCGTAGGGGTAAAAGAGCGATTATGTGGCTTCTTTTGGGAACCAGGAATCTACCAAATTTACTTGAATATTTTCTTGATACTCCAACTTAACAAGTACAAGGAAAAGCTATGGATTTTTGCAACCATATTGTCAATTATTCTAACAGTTTCTACCACTGGTTATATCATTCTAAGCATTATCTTACTGTATGAATTGTTCAAAAAACTACACACAACAAAAAATATCTTTACTGTCATAGCTGTAATGATTGTTGCAGCGGTTGGGTTTGGATACGGATATAAAATAGTCACCGGCAATATATCAGATAAGGTCAGTGGAGAAAATCAAGGTTCATTCTTTGCCCGACAAGCTGATGTCATTGCAGGGCTGACCATTGCCTATGAAAATCCATTGATAGGTATCGGCGCAAATACCGAACGCTTTAAGCAAATGCGCAGCCAAATAGCATGGCAAGGAGAATTAACCGGCTCACAGACTAAAGACACAGGAAACACGAATGGTCTTATCAGCTTGATGTATATATGGGGCATACCATTCGCCGCATGGTATCTGTGGGGAATGTGCCGTCAAAAAATTATATGTGGTTCAAAGTGGATAATGGCCGCCTTGCTGTTATTGTCACTAAATTCCGAACCACTTGCCATGACTCCATTTTTTCTACTATTCATATATTCAGGATTAGATAACACACTCGACTAAACAGTTAAACATGGGAAAAATTTTATTCATCGGCTGGGATTACCAGAATTACACGCGTGAGATGGTTGCTGAACTTGGCAAGCAGTTTTTTTCAGTAACTTACCATCCACTCCATCCATATTCCACGCCAACCAAAATCAGGCGACTTGTATCCCCCCAATGGGCAACCGATGTAGAGACAAAACAGCAACGAGTAATGGTTGAGAAAGAGAAAGAAAACCGCTACGACATCGTATTTTGCCTTTTGCCATTTTTGAAAATCGAAAATCTTGCAATATTAAAGGAGCAACATCGGGAAGCGACATTCATATTGTATATATGGGATGCTGTAGTAGGTTATACTCGCAAGGGCATTGATATGCGGCGTTACTTCAGCTATTTCGACAAGGTTTACACTTTCGACATGCATGATGCAATATCTTATCATATCAATTACCTACCCTTGTTTTGCATAAGGAAATATCACGAAATAGTATCCAATTATGATTGCAATGACAATGTATATATGGTAGGCAATTTAGCCGATTTGCGCCGATATGACGCAGTAAAGCATTTTGAACTATACTGCGCCAAGCATGACATACATTTCGATTATTTCCTGAAAAGCACGGTAACTAAGAACATAAAAATACTACGGCAAGGTGGATCTTTACGAAACCTTTACTTGTCGTCAATCAGCAATGACAAATTGTCGGAGATGATACGGAATTCCGCTGCTGTTTTTGATTTTGCCAACCATGTGCAAAATGGTTTTACCATGCGGCTGATGGAAAACTTGTGTGCTGGAAAGAAAATCATAACCAATAATAAAAACGTGTTGGCAGCTCCTTTCTATTCGCCCGACAGATTTTTTATTTATGACAATCTTGACTTTGATGGGGTGCAAGAATTTCTGCGAACACCTTTGACCGACCCAGAGAAACGGTTTGAAGAATATCATCTTAGCTCATTTGTCAAAAAGATCATTTCTTAAAATATATCTATGCTGAATAAACATAGGGCATTGAATATATTATTCAGCCCAAATACACTGTTTATCATAGTCAACTTGTTTGTCCATGCAATCAACTTTCTGCGTTCGTTTGTGTTCATGCGTGTGCTTGATTTGGCTGACCTGGGTATGATTAGCCTTGTGCAAACCTGTATCATGTTCATCGGCTTCATGCATTTTGGGTTCTTTCAAGGCGGCTATCGCATCATAGCCTATAAGCATGATGAAAGCGACCAGGTTAACAACATCGTATTCAGTTTCCTTGGATGCCTTGGAGCGCTATTGATTGTCTTTGCACTCGTTTTCCCTATAATAGGAATAGACGTCATAATCGGCAAGCCATATCTGTTGCTTTCGGTAGTTGCTGGTATATTTACATTAGCTTCTACTTGGCTGACCAATACGATGACCGTTAAGAAGATGATTCCAGAAATCAACCAGATACTCACTATTTCGGGTATTATATCTATTGTGCTTATCGCATTAGTGTTTGTATGGGGGATATTCGGCGGTATTTTGAGCATCATGATGCAACCAGTGGTATTTGTGACTTTGGCGTTGTTGCGTTGTAAGGAATTGCGTCCTACGGCGCTGTGTTTTTCCAAGAAAATAATTAAAAGCATAATTCAGCTAGGTTTTGTGCCATTCTGCGTAGGAATATTTTCAATATTGAACATACAAATTGAGAGGTGGAGTATAGCTTATTTGCTCAATGTGGAAGATTTGGGCAGGTTTTATCTTGTATTCGTGTTCTCATCATTATTTGTTTTGATTCCTACGTCAACCAATTATCTTTTTTTCCCGAAAATCATAAGTGCCTATGAACATGGCCAATTACCCGAATTCTACAGGCAAAGCCGTAATTACACACTCGTGTTGATAGCCTACGGTGTGGTTACATTGTTGGTGACACTTACACTATTTCAGCCCATCGTAGATGTTTTGTTCCCTATGCACAGCGAAAACACCAAGTATGTGTATATGCTGCTACCTGGTTTTATCTGTAATCTGCTATACTACTCGGTTTCGTCGATACTGAATGCCTGGCGAGACTTCAAATCGCTGTTGCTGTCGGGAAGCATAGGCGTAGCTGCCTCGGTAATAATCATTTTCGTGACAGGAAAGATGGGCGTTTTCAGCCTGGACACAATGGTGATTATAAAAAACATATCATATATACTGCCAATGCTGTTTGGCGCAGTCTATATTTTCGTCCATCGTAAAAAATTCACTCAAAAATAATGAAGAAAATACTATTTATTGGTTTGCCATATCATAGCTATATCGGTGCGATAAGCCATGAAATGGAGTTAATGGGGTATGAAGTGGCTTTCTATCCTGTAGAATTACGTAAAACTTGGCAGAAAGTTCTTAGGACTATTTCAAAATCAGCATATAGTTCTAAACTTGACCGTTTTTTCTCCAATATGGTGAGAAAAGAAAAAAATAGCAAGTATGAATATATCGTGATACTAAAAGTGCACCCTTTCCCATTGGAAATTTTTAAACGATTGAGATTTGAACACCCCGAAGCTAAATTTATATTCTATTCTTGGGACGCATTATCTCCGACAGCTGACTACACTCCTTATCTACAATACTTCGACAAAGCGTACACTTTCGACCCAGACGATGCGCAACGGTGCGGAATAGGATATTTGCCGCTGTTTTGCATGCGTGAATTTCAGAATTTATCATCGGGTGAATATGACTATGACGTGTACATGGTAGGCAACATGGTAAAACCCGCACGATACAAAGCCGTAATGGCATTTGAGAAATATTGCAAAGGGGAAGGATTGCGCTTTAAGAAATATCTGAAATGCACACCCGTGGTCATGCTGAAATTATTGCTGAACGGATTTATTCCGCACGGGTTGAAATTACACAGTATAAAGCAAGCTGAATTTGTAAATATGATGCAGCGGTCAAAGGCCACTTTCGATTTTGCCAACCACAAACAAACCGGCTACACAATGCGATTTATGGAAAACCTGTGTGCTGGGCGTAAAATCATAACAAATAACAGACGGGCATTGTCGGAACCTTTCTATTCGCCCGACCGCATTCATGTGTTCGATGATTTGAACTTCAACGGGATAAAAGAATTCCTCGACAAGCCTTCGAAGCAAGATAACTCCGATAGCATCAAGCAGTTCTATATACAAAATTTTGTAAAGACACTATTGTCATGACCGGTATGAAGAAATGCCTGCTGATAATGCCATTGAACTTCTATTCCATGGCATCGCAGATGCAAGCAGCACTCCAGAAGTGCGGCTTTGAAACCACCCTCTGCAACGACCGCTATCCCGACAACCTGCTGACCAAAGTGCTATGGAAAGCAGGAGTAACCAAGATTTTATATCGAGCGACGTTCAAGCACGTAAAGAGACACTTCTTGCATGATGGGGCAAAATATGATATTTGCATTATCATCAAGGGATATGGAATGTCAAAAAGATTGATTGATGAAATCCGCAAGTGCTGCTCATACATAGTCGGCTACAATTTCGATTCATTCGCATTCCACCCACTATCATTGTCATGGTATAATCATGTAGATAAGTTCTATACTTTCGATTATGCCGATGCACAGAAATATAATCTTGACGTAGTGGAATTATATTCGGCAATTTCAGGAATTAATGTGCTGACGAATAAGAATAGAAAATATGACATATCGGTAATACAGAAAATTCATTCCGACAGGTTGCCTTATATTTCCGATGTATTATCAACACTGCGTCCAAGTCAAGCATTTGTTTATTTGTATGAAAGCAATGTCGTAACTATGGTACTAAATGTGATAAGGCACCCTGTTGAGTATTTAAAACTTCATCGGTTCATACATTTCAGGACATTAGCTTACAAAGATTATGTTGAAATACTGTCTAATTCAGCTATCACGTTAGATTTCGCCCATCCCAAGCAAAGTGGCATCACAATGAGATGCTTCGAAGCAGAAAGTTGCGGTTGCAAAATAATAACGAACAATAGCGAAACAATAAAGCGCTTTAGCCCTAATTCTGTTTTGGTCTTTCGAGGGAAGAATGACTCGGCAGAAACTTTTGTTACGAATTATAAAAGGCTGCTCAATAGCCAAACAGAAATGAAGCAGCGTACAATCATAGACTTTGTCAATGATTTAATAAAGCCATAGAAAAGATCAGTAACACCATATAAATTTTATATAGAAATGGAAACAATTAGACTGTCCATCATAGGTATGGGCCGAATGGGTATTACCCATTTCTCAATCATCAATTCTCACCCTCGTGTAGAGGTGGTTTCGGTATCCGACACATCCAAGGTGGTATTAGACATCTTGAAAAAGAATGTATCGGGTCTTGAGGTATTTACCGATTATAAGGAAATGATTGAAAAAACGCATCCAGATGCCGTAATCGTATGCACACCTCCTAATTTCCATTATGAAGTGTGTCGATTTGTCTGCGAGAAAGGGATTAGCGTATTCTGCGAGAAACCATTTACCGTCAATCCCAATGATGCTAAGCAGTTAAAAGAGATGTTTTTGGCAAAAGGGCTGATAGCACAAGTTGGTTATGTGAATCGATTCAACGATATGTTTGCCACAGCACGTGAATATGTTCGTGGAGGTTTGATAGGTGACGTGATACGTTTTAAATCTGAAATGTACAGCAGCACGATAACCAAACCAGAGAGCGGTGATAGTTGGCGGTCAAAAAGAGAGAACGGCGGTGGAGCCGCCTACGAAATGGCAGTACATGCACTTGACTTGGTTAATTACATCATTGGCGTTCCCGATAAAGTCATCGGCACGAGCATGAATCAAGTGTATTCAAAAAATGTAGAAGATATCGTTTCAAGTACACTCATTTACAATAATGGCATTTCGGGTACTCTCTATGTAAACTGGTGCGATACAAGCTACAGAAAGCCTACTAACAGACTCGAAATATTCGGCAACAACGGCAAGCTGATTGTTGACCAGCATGAGATGAAAATTTTCTTAAACGATACTGTAGATGGTTACAAATACCGCAAAGGGTGGAATGCTGTATATATAACCGACATTTTCAAGCCTGTCCCCTTTTATGTACGTGGCAATGAGTTTACAAGCCAATTGTATCATTTTGCTGATAGTGTGATAAACGGTCAATCATCCGACGGCATACAATGTACATTCGAGGACGGATATAACACTCAACGATTGGTTCATGATATGTTCAACGATTCTGAAAACAACAAATAATTATGGAAAAGATAGACAGAATTATATTTGGTGATAACCAGTTTTTCGGCATAAACCATATGTCAGAAGAGAAGGCTCAGCAGTTGGCCGAGAAGTTCTATGACATTCAGAATATTTATAATGTGTACGATATCGCGTTTAACAATGGTATTAAGGCTATAATGCTTAATAGCAATGAACGGGCAAAAGAAATATGCGAATATTTCAGGCAAAACAAATCGAAATATGGCGATATTGCATGGTATCCTTCCATTCCTTATCCACATAAATATGCCAACCTTGTAGCCGAGAAAGGTATATTTCCTGCAATAAACGAGGTGTTGTTTGCAAACAATTCAGTAGGTGGTGCATTATCTATGATTGCAAAGGGCGGCATGGCTGTGCTTGGAAAAGATGTCATAAAGTTGATGCAAATGCTGGTAGATGCCGAGGCGAAAATGTTTAAAGGCCTTAATGTGAAAGTGCTATTTTTGCAAAACATCATAACAGATTTGATATTAGGCTATGAGATGAGACAAATCTTCGAGGCATACTGTGACTATATCCGAAAAAAATACGGGGTTCTTCCTGGTTTGATAACCCAAAATATGCCTCGCTTAAAACAAAAATTAGAAGAGTGGGGTATTGATGAAGTGGTGATTTGTAGCTCTATCAACAAGATAGGCTATCTTATGTCGCCATCGATACAAGCCTATACTGATGCAATAGAGAAAAACGACCCTCAGAAATATCAACTGATGGCTATGTGCACGTTAGCTTCTGGAGCGATCAAGGCTACAGAAGCATATAACTTTATTAACAGCCTAAACATTCAATCAGTTGTGTTTGGGGCATCTTCTGAAAAGAATATCAAGGAGACCGTAAGTTTGATACAAAAGCAATAGTCTGTTATGAAAAATATTCTTATTTCGGGGGGTGCTGGATTCATAGGCTCAAACCTTGCCTTGAAACTTGTTGAGAAAGGTTATTCTGTAACAGTGTTGGATAATCTGTCAAAACAAATACATGGAGAGAACCCGGAATTATCGTCACCACTATATTTGGCTATCAAAAACAAAGTACGCTTTATTAAAGGCTCGGTTACATGTCCAGAAGATTGGCGTAAAGCATTAGATGGTCAAGAGTGTGTTGTTCATTTGGCCGCAGAAACCGGTACAGGACAGTCCATGTATGAAATCAAAAAGTACGTTGATACCAATATCGGAGGAACGGCTCTTTTGCTAGATATACTGACTAACGAAAAAAATGCAATAAAAAAAGTTATCGTAGCAGAATCAAGAGCCATATATGGAGAAGGTCGATATTATAGTAAAGAATCAAACCAATACTTTTATCCAGGAGAGCGTACAGATGTTGATATGAGCAATGGAGACTTTGAAGTAAAAGTCAACGGTATTAATAGTTCTTCACTACAGTTAGTTCCTACGACGGAAGATTCATTAATACATCCAACCTCAGTATATGGGATAACCAAACAAGTACAGGGGCAATTAGTCCATCTTATTTGTTCTAAAATAGGTAAGCAATCAGTCTCTTTTCGATACCAGAATGTGTATGGACCTGGTCAGTCTTTATCTAATCCTTATACAGGTATTCTTTCTATCTTTTCCACTCGTATTAAAAACGGGCATGAAATTAATATCTTTGAGGATGGGAAAGAGAGCCGCGACTTTGTCTACATAGAGGATGTCGTTGATGCCACTATTTTAGGTATTGAAAAAGATGAAGCTAATGGACACGCTTTTAATGTTGGCTCAGGAGTTCCTATTGATGTATTAACGGTTGCCCAATCGTTGATAAAACAATATGGAATTCAAGTTCCAATTCGCATTTCCGGAAACTTTCGATTAGGAGATATACGTCATAATTATGCTGATATTTCCTTAGCACAACGTCTTTTAGGATATGCGCCCAAATGGACATTTGATGCCGGAATTAAAGAATTTTGTGATTGGGTAAACAAACAAGAGTTGCAAAAGGACAAATATGAAGAGTCTATTTTTGAAATGAAAGAAAAGGGGCTTTATAAATGATTCATAAGTGTAAGTATACTTGTTAATTAGTATCGTACTATATTGATTACATGATCTATTTTTCTTGAATGAAAAAGTTGTTAACTAAATTATTATCTTACAAAACATGGACATATGCAGCCGCTGTTGTCACCGTAATAATGTGATGACAAAACGATTTTTATTCTTTGGTCTTTTGCACAGCTCGTTCCAGGCGGTTGTTGAAAGCCAGTTCTTGTACAGGAGATGCGGTTGCTACACATGCCCACGGTAGAGATGCGGCGGAACAATACCATGATGGACGTGGATTCTACTTGGGCGAGGCCGTCACGCCGGGCGAGTGGAACTACTACTTGTACGTGACGTTTTTCTCGTTGGCTGGAGAAAAGCTATGTCTGCACCTTATTCAAGATGGAGATGCCGGTGCTGGGGCTGATGAGAAAGTTTCACAACCGAGCCCTCACTTCGCCATCAGTAAATGGCGAAACATGCCGTCAAAGCCATCACCGATTTGCACTTTGTCGAAGTCTAGCTGGGCGACAGGCTTGTTGAGGAAGATATAGAACGGTTTGAATGGGGCTGGAACTGATTCCATCAGAGCGCATTTCCAACTTCCGTTTTTTTTGTATTCATTGAATGTTAGATTTTTATTGTTGAAATTGTGATTTTCATTAATACTCCCGAAAATCTACCTACATTGGTAGAAACGGTAGAAATATTGAAAAAGGCCGTTCTTCGCCTACCCATAAGGCATCTCATGCTTTATGACACATGGCGAAATGACGGCAAGCAATTCCAACTTAACCGCACCCAACAACGTTATGCCATAAAGCCTAACATATTTCAACAACCGTGCCTTTTTGCTGGACTCACGGAGTTTTCTAACAGTCTAATCCCTGAATATTATCGCAGGGATGATTTCTTAATAATGAACCTGCTGAGGGAAGAGTTCATGCTTGTCATGGAAAGCCATCCTCTATATAGGCTGCTGAAAGACGGCATAAATGTGCCAAACTCGAAAAGGCCGATACAGATAGAAAACCCGTATGGCCTTGCATTGTCTTACGGCTTTCCTACACCATTCATCCCTTTGACATCCAGCATCGAAATAGCAGCATTTCACGCTTGCCATAAATATAACGTGTTGACAGGGAGGATTGAGCCTGTCAATGACGGAACTGGCATTATCTATATTTTCGACTTGAACGTCCCCATGCCATTGATCCCCGGATTAACAACGGTTGGCAAGCAAGCGTTCAGACGCCCTGGTGCTAATAAATTGTTCGCTTACCTCATGGGGCAAAATGTCAACTTCAACAAACTTCCCTTTGTCAATGGATTCCAGTTTAGACATAATGAAGAATCAACCCGTTGTTTCAATAATATTTTCAAAGGAGGAATGAAGCTATATCCCAATGAGCGTATATCGGAAAAAGTACGAAATTTATTGATAAACAAAACTGTTTCCGAAGAGGCATTCAAACGTAATTTAGCTGAGAATCCCAAAGATTATTCCACCAGAAACAAACAAAAAATACAAGAAGCAGGCTATAAAATAACTAAAACGCCTGCTTTTTTATTTACACGACAAGAACTTAAAGAAGATTGGTTTTCACGTTCAAAGGGATTGTGGGAAGAATTATGGTCTGATGTATCGCTGGTATTGTTCAACGATAAAAAAGCAGAGTACATCCTTTCATTACCAGACAATGACCAATATGCAAAATACTTTTTTGAAAATCCATGAAGAACTTTAAATTCTGGTGGGTTCTTCTCTTGTTTTTGTTCCTAATGCCCGCCATCGGATATATGATGCTGCAATGCACCCATTTGATATTCAATCTGCATCCTTTGGCCTTAAAAACAATTGAAAAGGAGGGAAATGATAGCGCGTCACATTTGATAATCCATATATGTGATACAATTTGCACAACAAAAGATACGCTTATCAATAAGAAAGACATATATCTCCCAAAGCTACCTCAACAAGACAAGCGACAGGATGGCATAACCATCGACGACTTGGGTGTGTTTGGTGACAGTGCAGGCTTCTGGAACGCCATTTTTTCAGCACTTGCCATGTTTGGAGTTATTATTACCCTGTACTATCAGCGGAATAAGGATTTGGATGAAGGGAAAAGGTTAAGACAAGCCCAGTTCCAAGACGAATTTTACAGATTAACCTCGTTCCTTTCGGAACTTATCGCCAATTTGGAAATTCGCCCGAAAGTGGAAAAGAATGCACAAACCACAATCTTTACCGATTTGAGTGATAAATGGAATGTCGAGCCATCCGACACTGACACAAAAAACAAAGAACTTGTCGTTAGGGGTCGTTCTTGCTTTAAGTATCTATTTGAGGAAAGTACAGATGGAAACATAAAGCAATATTTAATCGAGCAAGAACGATTAGCCAAATCTGAGAATAGGGAAACAGACATCAACCAAGACGAGCTTCGCGCACTAATTGAAGTTCCCTTTGGCCATTACTTTCGATACATATATAGGATTCTCAAACATATAGATGAGAGCAATTTGCTTGATGGCATAGATGATGCCGAGCACATCAGGGAAGAATACTCATCCATACTAAGGGCACAATTATCAACCTACGAATTGATCCTAATATTTTATAACGCATTACATCCTGAGTTCCAGAATACATCAAAACGGCTGATTGAGAAATATGCAATCTTCAATAATCTCAATCCCAAATATCTTGTCTTGACATCCGAGATAAAGTATTATGGCAATATCGTCGATGCAAATGGCATGTCAGAAGAACCCGACGGATATGACAAAAACAAACATTATTCTTATACAGCCTTCCGGAAACCGACTTCCTCTGTTAAACATGGGATTTTCTCGCGTTTGTTTGATAAAACTAAATCAAAAGTTAGAAGGATTAGAGAATGCATACAAAACAGAATACATCGGAAGAAGAATACAAAACTGTCAAACAAAATAATCAGGGCTTTAGAAAATAAGAAACTGTCCGATAAAGAAATCGCTAAGTTCTTAGGAGAAACTATTGAAGTCGTGACCAATTGCCTTGTCGAAATGGTAAAAGCAGGCAAAGTAGAGAAAATAAGAAGTAAATATCGAATCAAGAAATAAATTATCATCAATGGATTATCCTACTTCATTTTGGCTACATTCCAATGGCCGTATTGTGAGGGTATTGTACAACTCCCCGACATCATGGAACAATACCATGATTGCCGACATCAATCTGGGAACAAGCGAAGTGGATTTGACACTTGGAAACGACCAAGAGAAAAGACATCTGATTTCAAAGTTCAACCTTGAAATCGCGGATCGGGAATGCAGCTACCGCAAACTGTCGTTTAAGGGGAATGATCACTTCATAATCAAAGAGGCGCTTGACGTATTAGAAAGGATCGGCAACGAATACCGTGTGCTGAAAATCCACGTCTGGGCCGCTTTGGAATGCCAATACAGTTATATCAACGCCTCTTATTTGCCATTGGAGGAAGTGCGGAGGCAAATAGAGGAAGCCTACGATGCGGAAGCATGCGGACTGCCCAAATCCGCATTCTATTGCGGCACGACTTCCGACCTCGACATCAAAATGGAATGGCATCGCCACCACGACTTTGAAATCGCTGAGGATATAGTCCATGCTTGGGTATGTGCAACCATCCAAAATGCGGAAAAGGTAAAACAATGGGCAGGGCAAGAAGGATTTGATACGACAGAGAGCAAAGCACCTCCTTACAAGGAAATACGCAGAGCCGCTATAGTTTATCTACTCAAAAAGGCATGATTATTTCAAGATATTGATACCGTTCCATTCAATGGAACAGATGTGGAATATAGAATGTAGAATCAATGAATAAAAATGATTAACCAAAACAAGGATATATGTGTGGAATTGTAGGATATATAGGGCATCGGAAAGCATACGATGTACTTGTGCAAGGACTTCACCGTTTGGAATACCGGGGCTATGACAGTGCCAGTGTTGCGGTGATGAAACACGGGTCGATTGCCCTGATTGACCACGATATGCCGACAGTGGACATTGCCCCCAACTACTCTCTCCATAGCAAGATTGTGAGCAACATCCAACAAGTGAAGTCGTGAGGCGGGTCGGTAATAGCCATCGTTACCAAGGGCGATACTTCTATAAAGCAATTAGCCAACTATTGTTGGAAATTCCAGGAGTTCCGGAATGTCTTACTCCGATTGTAGCCTCTGTACCCTTACAATTACTTGCCTACCATATCGCCTTGCTCAAAGGGAAAGACGTAGACCAGCCGAGAAACTTGACGAAATCGGTGACTGTGGAATAATCCTGTCGAACTATAACATTTTGAAAGCTCTTCTCCCTGCTTAGAATTGGGAGCAAGGGCTTTTCTTGTACTATTACCCGAAATAAAAATTGTCAAAATACCCCTAAATGGACATCTGACCATTTGCGTAGCTCATAAGAAATTTGTATATTAGTATCCTGAAACTCAATTTATTATGGAATATATTGTATTGATTGTATTGGGATATGTCCTGCTGAAATTCTGTGGGAAGATATTACGAAAGGTCTGTTCGGCAGAAACCACCGCACTGTGGCTGGCCGTGCTGTTTTGCTGGCTCATATTGGATTGGTTCTGGATGGGTGCCATTTTATTGGCTTGGCGATACATCTTGATACCAGTTACAAAGTACCAAGAACGGCATCCGAAACAATACAAACGGAATGACTATGGGGGTACAAATTGGAGCAAGGTCATTCTATGGGCAATTCCCATCTTCTGGCCTATACTGATAGCAAGGATGTTCCTGTCGGGCAAGACCTACAAGCCGACGATGAACGAATATGACTACGAGCAGTTCCTGAAAGGGAACGGGAAGTGAGCTTAGTCATCTGCTACCAAATGCGCCAATGCTTCCGCACGTGTTTCACGGACGAATTGCAACAGGATGGCCGGGTCGATGTGCTTCTTGCCGTATTTGGCGGTAATGTGCAAGTGTGGCCCGGTACAACGTCCTGTGTTGCCACTGATGGCCACTACCTCGCCAGGCATGATTTGTGCGCCTTTCTTTACCAATGTTTTCGACAGATGGCAATAACTGACTGTGTAGTCACCGTGTCGGATGGTCACATAGTTGCCTGAACGCTTGTCGGATGACACCTTAACCACCTCGCCCGGCATCATGGCATAGACCTCCTCATTCCTTGCCTGCAAGTCCAAGCCGTTGTGGTTGCTCCGCTTGCCACTGAGAGGGTCTTTGCGCCGTCCGTAAGGTGAAGTAACTATGATTTTCTTCAAAGGATAAGAAACACTCATATAACAGCCAATCCATCGGCTGTGCATTTCGTCTAAATGTTTCCCTGCCATCGATGGTTGAGAAACAAGATTATCGGCCTCTCCGGCTTCGGGGAGGCTTTTTGTTTCCTTTGGCTCCGCAACTTCTTCCACGTTATACAGCGGTTTGTTGTAAGCGATGGTGTGGAACTGCGCTTGTACGGAGAGGAAACAAGAAGATAAGGTGAATAGTAGCCATGACTTTTTCATGGCACAAAAGTAATATGTGGCTTGCGTAAAAGCGGAAAGACGATAGTGGGAATGGCTATATTATAAGATTTTATAGGGAATCAGACCTGTCAATCAGACTTCGCAACGATTATACAACGGATGCCTGAAAAAATGGAGAAATCTCTCTTAACTTGGAAGTTACACCGTAAAAAACATTATATTTGCAAATTGTAAGAAGCAACTGCATCACCAAAGTGAGGTCGTATCAATCAAGCAACCAATGATAATACAGTTGCAACATAGCAAGAATCGTATGACAGACATCAGAAGAGAATTATATGCTTTGGTACAAAAAGGTGAATCGGCCGAAGTCGAGTTCAAATCCGCCCGTGGTGGTTTTCCCGGCAGCTTTTGGGAAACCTATTCGGCATTTGCCAATACCAACGGGGGCACAATCATATTGGGCGTACAGGAAAAGGAAGGGAAATTCTTGTTCGATGGCCTTTCCGAAGAAACGGCACTCAAATACAAGAAGAATTTTTGGGACAACGCCCATAACCGTGGAAAGGTAAGTGTCTGTCTGCCCCATGAACAGGATGTGGAAGTCAAGGAAATGGATGGAGCTTATTTGCTTGTTTGCTACATTCCCCGGGCTGAATACAATATGCGCCCTGTGTACCTCACGACTAACCCCATTGGCAATACCTATCGGCGGAACCATGAGGGCGATTACCTGTGTACGGATGCGGAAGTGAGGCGGATGTTTGCCGATGCGGAACATGAAAGCCATCCGCAAGATGCCATCATACGAAAAGGGTTCACCCTTGAAAATGCCATTGACCTGCCGTCACTGCACCAATACCGCCAGTTGTTTGCCAGCCTGCACCCCACCCATCCTTGGGCAAAGCTCACGGACGACCTGCAATTCATGGAGAAGATAGGTGCTTATTCCCACAACATAGCGACAGGCGAAAGCGGCATCACCCGTGCCGGACTCTTGATGTTCGGCCAATCCGACATGATAACCAACCCTGCCGGAGAACCCTATTATTTCGTGGACTACCAAGAGCGGTTGTTCACCGATGATGCCAGAATACGTTGGACCGACCGCATCTATCCCGATGGTACCTGGGAAGCTAACCTTTTCCAGTTCTATGTGCGCGTGTACAACAAACTTATCCAAGCCCTACCCAAACCATTCAAATTGGTAGGCGATGAAAGGCAAGAGGAAACCGCCGCCCATGATGCCGTGCGCGAGGCATTGATTAACTGTATAGTCCATCAAGACCTGAATGCGACAGGAAACATTGTAGTACGCAGGACGGAAACGGAACTGACTTTCTCCAACCCCGGCATGATGTTAGTGTCGAAACAGCAATACTTTAAGGGAGGAAGAAGCATTTGCCGCAACCCGACTCTGCAAAAGATATTCATGCTGTTGGGCAAGGTGGAGAAAGCCGGAAGCGGTGTGGACAAGATATTGGCCGGATGGAAAGAATTAGGTTGGGATGAGCCTAAGTTGACCGAAGAAGTGCAGCCCGATTATGTGGTGTTGACATTGCCAATTGGGAAAACCCCACAAGAAAACCCCGTAAGAAAACCCCATAAGAAAACCCCACAAGAAAACCCTATAAGAAAGTCTGACAAGAAAGAACAGAGGCTGCAACAGATAATGGATTTTTGCTCTGAGCCAAGAACCTCTTCCGAGATATTAGCCATGCTTGGCTTGGCAGACAAGAAAAATCTGATGGAAGTATATATAACGCCTATGATAACTGAAGGCCTGCTGTCAATGACAGAACCCGACAACCCAACCAGCAGGAATCAAATGTATGTCGCGACCAAGGCTGATAAGCCCTAATTGCGCCTATAAACCTAACGACTTATACCCGAATGGGGCTTCCCGGCACGAACGTGCTTAGGGAAACCCCATTCTTCGTTTGAAGTATGATTGACAGTATGATTTTCGGTTGCCAACATAATTAAACCTAAATCCGAGCTGATTTCTTCTTGCGCTTTCTTCTGCCGCTTGCAGCCGTCTTACATTTGTCCGAGACCAAATAAATTTCGGACGAATGAACAGATACAAATTCTCAGAAGAGGAAGTGCCCTACGGCATCCTCGAACAATTCGGACTGACAAGGGAGATGATAGGCGACCTGCCGGTGAATGTGCTGCAAGCCATCCATTCGGGCCGCCGTTCACCCATTTTGCCCATTCGTGTGGACGATTCGGAAGGCAACACCATTCATGCCCGGACACGCTTCTCGTTGGTGCGGCGTGAGGACGGCACAGCCGATGTGCTGTTTTATCCCGTGCTGGTAGAAAGCCGGCTAGAGCGTTTCAGCGAAGAACAGAAACAACGTCTCTTGGAGGGAAAGCCCGTCATCGCACCGATGCTGGGAGACAGTGACAATCCCGTGCAGGCATTCCACCAGATCGATGCCGGCACGAAGCAAATCCTTTCCGTGCCCACCCCCGTCATCGGGCGCAACCTGCAAATCATAGCTGATGAATTCCATCTTTCTACAGCGGAAATCAACTGCCTGCAAGTGGGTGAACCGCTGACCGTGGCGGAAGGTGACGAACTGATGACCATCGGCATCGACCTGAACGAGCCGACCGGCATTTTGGTGTGCGTGGGTGACGGCGTACAATGGAAGCAGGAAACGAAACGCGAGTGGGACAAGTTTAACTTCGGCTGTTTCGGCTGCTGGGTGGCAGACGGCGAGGGCGGCCTTGACTATGTGCACGAGGACGACTACACTGAAGAAATGTGGAACGAGTTGAAGCGGAGCAGCCAACGCAGGATGCAGAACGCCAACGCTCCCAAACTGTAAGGCATCATGGCAAAGGAAGAATACTATTCGGAAGAGACTCTCGTGGAAAAAGTGCAAAGCGGTGAATATGGTTGGAAAGACTATGTATGGCACCATTCGAGGGAATGGAGGACGGAATACGAAAAGTACTGCCGCCTGCGCGACCTGCCAATGGACGACGACACCGCCTTGCGCTTCCTCTACATGAAGCAGGAGGAGATAGAAACTGCACTCGCCAACGGCGATGCCTGATTATCGTATAACAGCATGAGAATAACCTGAGATGAGCATACGAAAGAATACCAACCCCCGCCCCTTGGAACCGCCGCCGGAGATGCGAGATCTGTTGGCCCGCAACGGCATGAGGGGGCATATCGCGGGAAGTAGCGAAGGCTTCGTCCTGCTTGTGCAGGGGCATGACTCCCCGTTGCTTTCCTATCCCATTACCGAAAAGCAGTTGCAGGCACTGACCGACTGGGGCACAAACTACGCCAACCGAAGGTGCTACAACACCTTCGCCAGCATCGTGGCGGCGGATTTCGACTTGCCCAGAGATTTCGTACACGCACGGAACGCCAACGGACGAGTGGCCATGGGGCTACACGGCTACCGCATCGGTGCGGGCGAATACGGGCGGCTTGGACGCCCATTTCCTTTGCGCCACCCTTGGGGAGCCTGCTTCCTCGGCTGGACACCCCGCCAACAGGACGGCTTCCACCTGCGACGCATCGGCGGCCACCTTTACTATCCCGGCGCACCGATAGTGCCCAACCGGCCTGACGGACGCATGAAACCCGGAGAGTTGCAGAGCGGCGGTTATGGCTTCTACTACAAGGGGCATCCCACCGCTACGGTGGCCGGGCAGGATGTGTTGGAGGAACTGGAAACGGTCATCACACCCTTGCAACCGAGGCCACGTCCCACCGAACCGGCCAAACCTTATCACACACTCATTACCTCACCCGTCTATTTCACCAACGAGAAATGGCAGGAATGCCTGGCAAGCCACGGCATACTTATCGACCCCGAACGCAAGACGCTGACCATACAATCCGCCTCCATTCCCGCAGACCTGCAATATGACTTGAAAGAGGAGGAACTGGCTGCATTGACCCACAATTCCGCGCAGGAAATGCCGGTGGAAAAGCGGCTGGAAATCATCAATGGCATCATCAAAGAGGACTTTTCCGTTCCCATCACGATGGATATGCTGAACAGCGACAAGATGATTGCCATCGAACTGTATCCGACTGTCATGGAAGACCTGAACCGCCAGCTTGCCCAAGCGGAGCAACTGGAGCAAGGAATGCAGGGATTGCAAGGCGGGCAAGGACAATATGCCAATGAAGGGTTATCCGTAGTGCCCGAAGAAAGGGAACTGCCCAAAGGTACGGTGGTGATGGACGGTAACGACCTTGCTTATATCCATCCCGACAAGGGCTGGTACAGGGAGGGGCGGCACGGACGGGAGGTGACGGTGGACGAGATTCGGGTAGAGCCCACCGAGACCGAGGGCAAGTACCGCATGACCGCCGTCATTGACGGAGAGGCCGTGAGCCACGAAATCACCCAGAAGCAATATGACAAGTTCATGGCCATCGACGACTACCACCGTCTGAAACTGTTTTCCAAGATATTCGGGGAAGTGGACATGAAATCGAGGGACAACGTGCCGTTGGGAACGAAAATCGGGGCGGCTTTGTTGGCGGGCGTGGCCGTTATGGGCGAACTGGGCCGTGGCCCACGCCCCGACATCTACTTAGAAAGGCACGGCCCTCCACCCCCACGCTGCTATTTCAAGCCCGGTGTGGACACACCGATGGATGTGGCGGCACGCAACTATGAGGCGGCCGTGAACACGGAACGGATGCAGCATGAGATGCGGCATGGAATGTGATTCAATGAAGAATGAAGAATTAAGAATGGGGAATTGAGAATTGGTCATGGCAGAACTGACTTACGAGGATTACAAGAGGCGACTGAGCATACAGGAATTGCTGGTGGACGCAGGCTATCGGCTGAACCGTCGTGACGGACTGCGTTATCCGTCGTATGTCCGCATTGACAGCGACGGGCGCAGGGTGCGCGGCGATAAGTTCATCGTCACCGGCAACGGCTTCTGCTGCTTCCAACCACCCGAACGCAAGAACTACAACGTCATCTCCTTCATCAAGGAACATCCCCACTTCTTTGCCGAATACACTCCGGGGATGTCCGCCGACCGATTGGTCAACCTCGTATGCCGCCGCCTGTTGAACGAGCCGCAGGAAATCCGTGAAACAAGGATATTCAACCCCGGCAAGGAGGGCAAGCCGTTTGACATCGACGAATACGACCTGCAAGCCTTCCGCATGGACGATTGGGAGAGCCAGAAAAAGTTCTATCCCTATTTCAAGAACCGGGGCATAAACCTCGACACCCAACGTGCCTTTTGCGGCCATTTCTTCCTTGCTTCCAGACATCGGACGGACGGCAAGTCGTTCACCAACCTCGCTTTTCCCTTGTCGTTGCCCGCATGGCCGGGCCAACAGATTGTCGGCCTGGAAGAACGCAGCCGTCCCAATGCGGAGGGCAAGACCGCCTACAAGGGCATGGCGGCAGGGAGCAACGCCACCGAAGGAATGTGGATAGGCAGGCTTGAGCAGCACCGCAGCGATGTGGGCTATACCACACCGCTGTCGGGAGCAAAGGATGTGTATTGGTTTGAGAGCGCCTTCGATGCGATGGCGTACTACCAAATTGAAAAGAAGGGAACCGTGGCATACGCCGACTTGGGAAATGCCGTGTTTGTTTCCACGGGCGGTACCCCGAGCGTGCGGCAGTTTGCCGGGATGCTGGAGCAGACACCCGATGCCAATCACCACCTCTGTTTCGACCGCGACCGCGCAGGACAGCTTTATGCCGTGAACTTCGCCTTGCAGATGAACGGGAGGGTATTCAACTCGCATACCACCCAAAAAGACACCTTGGTTGTCACCGACTTGACAGGAAAATACGGGCGGCACGAAATGAATGTGGCCACCTTTGACTTTGACGCCGTCTGTAAGGAACTCGGCTTGGATAAGCAGCATATCGATTACCGTCCTCCCAGCGAGGGTTACAAGGACTGGAACGACCAACTCTTGGACAAATGGATGGACGAGAGCATGGAACAAGATAATACAGAAGAAAAACAAACCCGATTCAGGCGATGACACAGATTAATTCACAATCCCCATTCATGCTGCCCGGCACCCTGCAATTACGACCACGGACGTTGCAGTTTTTTATCGACAACCTGCCGTTGCTGACGCTCGACCTGTGCGGTTACGCTTGTGCCGGGATGGACGGAATGCCGTTCAAGGGATTGTTGCTTTGGTTGTCAGTGGCCATGTCGTTGGTCTTGGCTTACCGTTTTATCTACCTCAAACGCATGATTTACCGCATTACGGACGAACAACTGATATATGAACATGGGGTGATTACCCGGAGCAGCGATTACGTGGAACTATACCGGGTAGTGGATTTCGCCGAGCGGAGCAACCTGCTGCAACAACTTTGCGGGCTGAAAACCGTGAGCGTCCATTCAGGCGACCGCACCACGCCACAGCTTGACATCATCGGCATGGGTATAAATGACGATTTGGTGACTGTCATCCGTGGACGGGTAGAATTGAACAAACGAAGAAAGGGAATCTATGAAATTACGAACCGTTAAGATATGGGCCATCGTATTTGCCTTGTGCGCCGGCATCCGGGTACAAGCGCAATTCGTACAGACCAACCCTTTGGAATGGTTGGCCTTGGCAGAAGGCAACGAGGCTATCAATAGCCAGATACAAGACCAGATTGAAGGCCAGACTAAAACGGCGGTCTTGCAGAACACCATCGCCGCCGAGTTCAACCGCATTCATGAATGGGAACGCAAATACAGCGACTACCTGCAAACGGTGGAAGGTTATGCCTCCTCGCTGAAAGCAGCCACCACCCTGTATGAGGATGGGGTACGCATTTTCATCACTCTTGGCAAACTGCGCAAGGCCATCACCCACAATCCGCAAGGCATTGTCGCCACGATGAGCATGAACAACCTCTACATTGAAACGGCCACTGAACTTGTTTCGGTTTATACGCTACTCAGAAATGCCGTAGCTACCGGAGGGCCGCAGAACATGCTGACAGGTGCAGAACGGAGCGAAACCCTCTGGGCTTTGTCCGACAGGCTGGATGCTTTCAGCAAGAAACTGTACCTGCTGCATCTGAGCATCCGCTACTACACCATGACTGATGTGTGGAACAGCGTCACGGCCGGGATGATAGACCGTAGCAACGGAGAAGTGGCCCATGCTGCCTTAGACAGATGGAGGAGGGCGGCAAAAATCATTCAATGAAGAAAAAATGATGAATGAAGCATGGGAGGAATAAAGAAACATATCGTGATAATGGGCTTGCTGCTTGTTTGCTCGTTGCAATTAAAGGCGCAAATCGACCCGACCCTGGCCGGGATGGTCTATCTCTATACCGAAAAGGCGGAAGACCAGTTGAAGGCACAGGAACGGGCGATGCTGATGCAGACCACCGGGCATATCTGGACACGGGAGGAAGTGGAAGGCACGACGGACATCCAACGGAAGTTCAACGACTACCTCGATTCTTTCCGCGACATCATCAGCTATGCGGCACAGATATACGGCTTCTACCACGAGGTAGGCAAACTGGCAGAAAACATAGGTAGCCTGAACGACCAACTGCGCAGCCATGCAGGGAATGCCATTGCCGTGGCACTCACCCCGAACCGCAACCGCATCTATCAAGAACTGATATTGGGCAGCGTGGAAATCGTGAACGACATCCGGCAAGTATGCCTGAGCGACACCAAGATGACCGAGAAACAACGGATAGAATTGGTGTTCGGCATCCGGCCGAAGCTGAAAGCGATGAACAAAAAACTTCGCCACCTGACTTTGGCGGTGAAATACACCTCGCTGGCCGATGTGTGGGCGACCATTGATGAAGGGGCAAGGCCGCAAAAAGCGGACAAGGCAGAAATCGCCCGTGCCGCCATGCGCAGATGGAGAAGAAACGGAGATTTATAAACGGATGGAAACAACTACAAAATATTATAGGATATGGCAGGATGGGCAAGAATACTGGGTTTTGGCAAGAAACTGGTCAACAACCCCGTCACCCGCTCGATGAGCGGGGCGGTGGTGCATCCCCAACGCACCCTTGCCGGATTCGGGCACGCCACCAAGACCGCAGTCGTCGGAGGCGGCATGGGTTACCTTGCGTGGGAGAACATCGTGAACGACAAGCCGGTGGTGCGCACCGTGGCCGACGTGCTGGTCGGTGAAGAGAACGTGGACAAAGGAGTGGAAATAGCCGGACAAGCCGCAGACCGTGTAGAACAAGCTGTTGACAAGGCAGGTGAAGCCCTGCAAGGCGTAAAGGATGGCGTTTCCACCATGAACCAGACATGGGGAGGTATCGGAACGTTCTTAGGCAACATAACTGGTGGGAACGGTTTGGATATGTTCGGCAATTTCTTCTCCAACTTGGGAAAAGGAAACGTGTCGGGCTTGGGAATGCTCGGCTTGGTAGCTTCCGCCTTGTTGGTGTTTGGCCGTTTCGGCTGGTTAGGCAAGATAGGCGGCCTGCTGCTAGGCATGATGCTTATCGGTAACCACTCACGGATTGAGCAGACGCATCCCATAGGGCAAACGCCGCAGGAGGGCCAAGAACGCCAAGGAGGAATGCGAAGATAAAACGGAAAGAAAATTGACAATAACGAGAATATGGACTATACACAAGAAATGAACCTTGTTTCCGCAAGCGGCTACTGTATGCCGTTTGAGGTGCGGGACGGTGAAGTGAAACTTCTCTTGGGCTATGGGGAACAGACCCATCCCAAGACCGGCGAGCAGTTTTTCCACCACGGCGTGGATTTCGGCACGCACCGGTACATACTGGCTGCGGTGGCCGACGGCGTGGTGACGGGAATCGGGAGCAACCCCACGCACGGGCTGTTCCAAGTGACACGGTACGGCAAGTATGAAGTGATCAACGCCCATTTGGCAAGGGCGATGGCACCGTTCGGGGCAAAGGTAAAGGCAGGGAGCGTGTTGGCCATCAGCGGCGACCTGCTCCACATGGAGGTGCGGTATGACGGAGAAGAAATCAACCCCATCGACTTTCTCACCATGATTTATGGCAATTTGAAGATGATGCAGCAACAAGGACATACCGGTATGCCCGACTTCGACACCCTCGAAATGGAGATACCCACTGACTATGACGATGACCGGGAGGAAATCGAGCAACTGATGCTCCGCTTCTATCCCGACTACCTTACGGACATCGCGGGCGGACAATACAAGGTATCCGGCCACACCGTCCAGTCGCTACGCAATATTTTCTCGCTTTCGGCTATCCGCAACTATTTCTATGAGGTGATACCCTCGTTGGCCAACCCGCTCGGCATCGGCAGCCGCTCCATACCCATCGCCGCCAAGGTACAAAACCTGCTGATAGGCGACTTCCTGGACTACTTGGCGTTCCGTCACGGGGTGTTCCTCTCCACGTTGGACGAAAGCGGTAAAAAAAAAGACTTGACGAAGCGGTAGCCGCCATCGGCGTCACCGACCCGTTGGAAGGACTGGAGATAGACGTGCGCAGTTTCGACATACCCAGGCTTGTCACCGTCTATCCCGACCGGGCAGGTTTGCGTTGGTGGACGAAAGCCTGGTTCAACAACAAGGAGGATGGGGAAGCCTCGGTGGAGATCAACCGGCAAACGGCGGTGGGCTTTATCCACGATGAGATAGCCAAGGACACCCTGCTGGAGAAATACTATCCCAAGCAGATGGAAGCCTGCCGCCATGCGATAGAACAGACCAAGGAACAACTGATGAAGCAACTTAACATCATGTAACCTCATGAGCAAGGAAATACAACATAGCGAACGGTTTGCCGAAGTGGAATACTGCCTGCAAAGCTACTTTGACACCCATTTCGTCCCTGTCATGCGTAGCGTGAAGGACTTCCTCGGCAAGAAACAGGCGGAAGAAATTGGCGAATACGCACTCAGCCCGGTGGGGTTGCTCGGCAGCTTTGCCGCCGGTGCCACGGGTATGCCTGACAACACCCTGCAGTATCTGCGCCTGACGGGTGAATGGAACAGCAAGACAGCAGAGGACTATGTGGAGATGTGCCGTGAGCGCATCGCCGGGAACAAGGATTTCACATCCGACCTGGCACTGTTGGCACATGAATGGCGGGAGGCCGTGGTCGCCGAGATTGGCAGGGAGCAGTACGACAAGCTGTCTGCCCGGTTAGGTGGCGACCTTGCATACGCCTACGTGGACTACCGGGTGGAGCAGATGATGGTTGACCGTATGGTCAAAGAGCAGATGCCCAAGTCATCGGTGGAATATGTGCTGCGCAAGGGCATGGAGGGAAGCTTGTTCGGGTTTGCCGATTCGTTGATGCGCTCCCCCTTACAACAGGAGATAGACGCAAGGGGCGAGGCCGCCTATAACCCTTCCACCGGGGAAAAGTGGGCCGGACGCGGCGTGTCATTGGCTGCCGATGCCGTGGCTACCGGCGGCATCGCATCTTGGGCGGCACTGGCAGGAACGGTGGGCTTGGAAGCCGCTTCCTACGGTGTGGAGTGGTACATCGAGGGCAAGGAGAATGCCGGAAAGAAACCGCCCACCGTAGAAGATTGCATCAGCCGTGCCGTGTTCGGTGCGGAGGATAACGTGTTCACTGGCTTCCGCAAGCAAGGAAACAAAATCCTATCCTACGAGAACGACTATGTGCTGTCGGTCAACAGCCAATTGACCAAGCCGATGGGCATCCTGACCGAAAGGCCCATATGGGCTGATTGGATGGAACAGAACAGCATTCCGGGCATTTCCAGCTTCCGGTCGATGCTTCCCGTTGCGTTTGAGGACAAGCGCAACGATGAACGCTATAAAAATGTACCCTTGGTCGTGGCACCGGGGCATGAGGAAGAATACCTGGCAGAGCAACAAGCCTTGCAAGAGAAAGGAAACAGGCAAAACAGCTTACAGGCCACTTCGACAGACGAGCAGGCACCGACGCCAAACGGTCCACAAGCGCAACAATCACCCCGTCAGATCGGACAATCAGACCAACAGCCTGCCAACGAAAACGGTTGGAATGGACTGCTTAGGACATTCGGGTTGGAGGGTATCGGCGGTGTGGGTAGAAATTTGGGCTATGTGGTTTCCATGCTTCCCGATGTGCTGATAAGCCTGTTCACCGGGCAAACGAAATCATTCGGGGTAAAAGACAGCCTGCTGCCCGTCGCCTCCATCTTGCTGGGCATGTTCGTCCGTAATCCCTTGCTGAAAATGGTGCTGATAGGCATGGGCGGCTTGAACCTGCTTAACAAAGCCGGGCAAGAGGCTCTTGACCGGCAAGATGAAGCACCGGCCAAACGGCTTTATAAGACCTATCCCGATGAGCCGTTGAATGCAAGGCTCGCCCATCCCGTACTGCAAGGCGACAACCTTTTTATGGACATCGACGGTGTGCCGTGCAGCATCTTGTTGCCCCATACTACCGCCGAAGCCTGCCGGGAAGGGGCATTGCCGATAAATACCCTCGCCAATGCCGTGCTGGCCAAGCATGAGGAAACAAGGCAAATGACCCAAGAAAACTACCGCGCATCGGAACAGACCTTGGAAGAAGGCAGGGAAAGGACATTTGGTATCAAGTAAAACTAAACTGAAGATATATGAGCAAGGACAAAAGCCCACAAGAAAAAGCTGCCGTGGAACGGGAGAAGGAACTGCTTTCTGGCGCATTGAATGGCGCGGTAATCAGCGGCGGCTATTGGTTGAACGCTTCGGGCAGGACGGCTCCAAGGTTTTACCCGAAAGGTCCGGAAGTCAGCCCGTTCAACGCCCTCATACTCGGTATGCACGCCGACCATGGCGGTTACAAGACCGCCCGCTATTTCTCGTTCAACGAAGCTAAGAAACACGGCGAGGCGGTGCTGCAAGGCGAGAAAGGAGTGCCGTTCCATTGGTACAAATGGGAGAAGTACGTCAACCGCAACGACCCGAGCGACACGATGTCGAGGGAAGACTACCTCCAGTTGGACAAGGAAGAGCGGAAACAATACAAAGGGGTGCGCAACCGGGAGATACTCATCCTGTTCAATGTGGACCAGACCACGCTGCCCGATTCCATTCCCGAAACCTACCGTGCCCTATTGGAGAACCACGGCGGCATCAACGACCGGGGCAATCTTAAAGCGGAAGAACGGCAGTTGCGGAATGCCGTCAACCATTTCGTGGCGCAAATCAAGGAAAACCTCGTGCCCATACGCAAAGACGGTACCGGCACACCCCGTTACGACACCGCCAAGGATGCCGTCTATATGCCAGACCAAAAACATTTTTCCTCTTACCCCGACTATGTGCAGGAATTGGTGCGCCAAGTGGCAAGCGCCACCGGCCACCGGCAACGCCTTGCCCGTGAAGGCATGGTGATGCAGGGTGGGAAAGCACCATCGGAAGATGCCGTGAAATATGAACGGCTGGTGGCCGAACTCGCTGCCGGAGTGAAGATGATGGATTTCGGCCTGCCGGCCAAGATGTCAGCGGAGAACCTGCCTTTGGTGGAATACTGGACACAGGAACTGCAAGAGAACCCCACCCTGTTGGAAGCCATCGAAACGGACGTGAACAATGCCGTGGAGGTGATGCGCAAGGCAGAGCGTGGCGAGAAAATAGAATACGCGACCTTGCTTGACCACAAGCGCACCACCGAATTGCGCGAGAAACAGAAGCCGCAAGTGGATTCAAGGGAGAGCGCCATCCTGATCGACATCATCCGCAAGGGAGGCATGGGTGTGGACAGCCGGAATTTCGCCTCTCCCACCGAGAAACAGACGTTCCTGGAAAAGTTCAATCTGGGCTTCTATGACAAGAAAGTGGAGGAAGCGTTGTTAAAGGTGCATGATGAAGACCCTGAAGTGATGGAAATCGCCTTTACTGAAGCCGTCCATTACGGCACACAGATGGCGGAGTCCTGCAAGGAATATATGCCCGCCGAATGGAATACCAAGGGCAGCTATACGGTGTCGGACAGCTTGAAGGGGATACCCGACCGCTCTACCAAGGAGATGGTCATCGTGCGCGACAAGCAGACGGGCATCGTGGATGTCGTGCTGCCGGCCGGAGCGTTGGAGGGCGGTCATGTGGCCTTTCCCGATGGCGACAAACGCCCATACTGCTTGACACCGGACGAGGTGATGAACGCCCAAGAGCGGTCTGAACGCGGGGCAAAGGCGGTGACGAACAACCTGCCCGGCTTCTCCAAAACACGTATCGAGAGTGCCTTGCGGGCGCAAGGGGCTACATTCGTCCGCTTCTTCAACAAGGATGGCTTGCTGGGCTTCCGTCCCGATGACAGTTATTTTGAGGGCAAGGAGGTGACCACGGCCAAATTGGAGGGCAAGGAACTGCGGACACTCTCGTACATCGACGTGTCGGAAGCGGTAGAAAACGCAACCTCCGTACAGTTCGACCGCATACAGATGTTGCGTGACGATGACGGACGCTGGGCGTTGTACCTCAAACCGCAGGGAGAAACGTCATTCAGCGTCTATCCCGACAAAGAGGATGTCAACCGTTTCTTTACCACCATCAAACAAGGTCAACAAGAAGCATCTGCCGAAGTCCGCCACGACTTGGCTAACAAATACTACGCCCTGGCACAGAACAGGCCGGAACTGAAAGTGGACTTGTTTGCTGGTCCCGCCGAGAATGCCGACCTGTCCAAAATCAAGCGGGTGAATATCTTCCGCACCAAGGACGAGCGCATTCTCTGCGCCCCGGTCATCGACGGCATAGAGAAAGTGCAGCCGAGGCTGGTGACACCCCAGCAGTGGCAACGAATGTGGGCGGCGGAGGATATGGCCGAATATAAGACCTGCCTGGCAGCCAAGCTCTTTGCTGATGTGTTGCAACAGGCAAACGCGCAGGCCCAATCACAAGAACCCCATCAAGGGGAACAAACCCGCATAGCATTTGATGCTAACTCCAAGGGACAACCATTTACCCCGGCCATGCAGGAACAGTACGACCAACTTAAAGGCAAGCACCCCGATGCCGTGCTGCTGTTCCGGACCGGCGACAACTATGTGGCCTACAAGGAAGACGCACAGACCACCTCACGGATATTAGGACTTGATGTAGTACATGGAGATAAAGCTGACATCGTTTCCTTCCCATTCGGGGATTTGGACACCCATCTTCCCAAACTTATCCGAGCTGGGCAACGGGTAGCCATCTGTGATCAGTTGGAGAATCCCAAGCAGGCGGTAAGCCAAGAGAATGAGACACGTGTTGGGCGTGGACGATAACAAAGTATTGACAATCATAAGATTCTGATATGGGTAAGAGCAAGAACGAAACATACGCGGAGCGATACGCAGCATATGCGATGGAGCAGATGCGTCGGTATGGGATTCCGGCCTCCGTGACACTGGCACAGGGCATTTTGGAAAGCAGCAACGGCGAAAGCACCTTGGCAAAGAAAGAGAACAACCATTTCGGCATCAAGGCCACGCAAGGCTGGTTGGACGGTGGCGGCAAGTATGGCTTGTACACAGATGACAAACCCAATGAGAAGTTTTGCAGCTATGACAGCGTGGCCGATTCCTACGAACACCATTCACGCTTCCTTTCGGAGAACCAGCGGTACGTCGGTTGTTTCGACCTGCAAGCTGATGACTACCAAGGCTGGGCGAAAGGACTGGAACAGGCGGGATATGCCACGGGAGGCAACTACGCTGCCTCGCTCATCGGTATCATCGAGCGGAACGGGCTTGACAGGTACGACCGTATGGTAATGGAAGAGATGCAGGCGCAAGGCCGGACACCCGGCGAGGACAGGGACAGCCTCCTTGTCGGAGAGAGCAAGGATTATGCCTTTCCGTTGGAACGGGCAGAGTTTCTGTTGGTGACTGTGCCGTTTGGTGAACAGCGCAGCATCACCCTTCCAACGGACAATGAAGCCGTATTGGCCACGGAAGACAATGGCAAGGTCGTGGCAGTGGATGCCGGCAAATCATTGACCGTGGAGTATGCACGGGCAGATGGAACCACTTATCAGGTCAGCTACCAAGGCCTGACGAACACCCATGCCAAAGTGGGCGATACGGTAAACGCCGGGCAGCAAGTGGGCGTGTCAAGTGACAACCTCCAATTCGGTGTGGCGCAACTCTCCACCGACGGCGCCAAGCGTGACATCGACCCTGCGGCATACTTGGCAGAGATTGCCCAAAAGGGGAAGATTAACCTGCAACTGATGCACGATGGCAAGGATTTGTTGGCAAAATACAAAGCCACAGACGGCACGGCTATCGACACAGGCCTGTCGCCGGATGAATGGATGAAGAAATTACTTTCATCGGAGGACAGCAACGAGCACCTCGGTTACGGTGCTGACCCCATAGTGGAAATAGCCATCACTATGTTCACCTCGCTTATGGCTCTCGCCATGCAGATTGACAACAAGGAGGAACAGATGAGGATGGCTACCGAAGCGGCCTTGAGCAAACGCATCGACCTCTCGGCATTGCTGCCCGCCTGCAAGGAGTGCGTGTTGGAGGTGCAGGACAACGGCCGCCCCATCCTGCATATCGACAGTGGCGACGGCAGTTTTTCGCACGAACTGACCGCATCGGAGATGAACCGCCTTTCCCTTGTCCTTTCCGATACGGGTACCACGGCAGAACAGAAACGCAGCCAAGTGGCGGCAATTGTGGGCGGCATCGCCCTTTCCGGGCAAGTGGCTCGGAACTATGAGCAGGGAATGGAACAACATAACGGACAAGGCGAGAACCTGCAAATGAGATAATAGACAAAATATCGAATACATCACCAATAAAGGATAACCATATGATTAAATGCAATGTGACAATCAACGGCACGGTCAGCCGGGCGGCGACGGTGCGGACCAATAGCGAGGGACAAACATTCATCTGCTTTGGTGTCAAGACCACCATTCCCGCCAAGTCGGGAGCGGGCAAGCAAGTGGAAATCTCCGTGTCAATGGATGGAGGTGAATCGGACACCAACCCATATGCTGTGGGTACAAAGGTAGAAATGCGAGGCACGCTCACTTTTCGCAAGCGCAGCGACAACCTATACTTGAATTTCCATGCCGATGCAGTGGATTTTACCCCTGCATCCGACAAGGACAACATAGAGGGCGACATTGAATTTCGCGGCACCATCGGCAAGCAGGTGGAGGAAAAGACTGATAAAAAAGGCGGCAAGTATCTGGTGTTCTCGGCTTTCAGTACCGAGAAAGATGGCGATGCCTTCGCTTTCACTTGGGTGCGTTTCATCCGTTTCTCAGCTGAGCGGGAGGCATTCCTTGTACCCAAGACAGGTATAACAGCCAAAGGCAAGCTGGAACTGTCAGCCTACCTTGACAAACTCAACATTGCTTGCCGGGTGGAAGAGTTGGCAGAATGGGTAAAAAAGGAGCATAACAACCAAACACAAGCGTAGGCATGGCAAAGAGGAATGATTACCATAGGGATGGCCTGTCGGCGGAAGACCGGGCGTTGGAACGCTTCACGGAACTCATGATTGAGAAAATCTCCACCCTGAAAAAAGACTGGTCGAAGCCTTGGTTCACGGAAGGCATGATGAAATGGCCAAAGAATCTTTCGGGCAGGGAGTACAACGGGATGAATGCCCTCATGTTGGCATTGGAATGTGAGAAAAGGGGGTACGAGCTTCCTGTATTTTGCACCTTCGATGCCGCGCTTTCACTCAATTACAGCAAGAAGAAGGACGGCTCGCGTCAGCCTTTAGTGGATGAGAACGGGGAAAAGCTGCCGTTGGTATCCGTGCAGAAAGGTGAGAAATCGTTTCCAGTGTTCATCACCACCTTTACCGTAGTGGACAAGGAAACGAAAGAGAAAATCAAATATGACGAGTACAAGCGGCTGTCGGATGAGGAAAAGCAGCGGTACAATGTCTATCCGAAGATGAACGTATATAACGTATTCAATGTAGACCAGACCAATCTCCGCGAGGCTCGTCCCGAACTATACGAGAAGATTCGGTCTGCCAATGCACTGAAACCACCCGTAAAATTGGAAGGTGAGTCATTCTCGTTCGCCCCATTGGACGAAATGGTGGATAAAGGGCTATGGGTGTGCCCCATTCGCCCCATGCCCCAAGACCGTGCGTATTATAGTATCAGCAAAGACGAAATTGTTATCCCTGAAAAGTCGCAGTTTGTAGATGGGGAGTCCTATTACGGTACCATGCTGCATGAAATGACTCACAGCTCCGGGCATGAAAGCCGGTTGAACCGTTTGAAACCTGCCACATTTGGGTCGGAGGAGTATGCAAGGGAAGAATTGGTGGCCGAACTGGGCAGTGCGCTGTTGGCCTCGCGGTATGGCATGGCAAAACAGATAAAAGAGGAATCAGCGGCTTACTTGAAATCGTGGCTGGGCAGCTTGCAGGAATCACCGGAGTTCTTGAAAACGACCTTGTTCGATGTAAAAAGAGCCACCTCGATGATTTCGCAACAGATTGATGCCGTGCAAGAACGCATCGAAGCCAAGCCCGACATCATGGATGTGGACGGTGACGGCAATACGCAGGAGGTGGCGCATGAGGACAGGGAACTGGTGGGGGCTATAGCGGAAGACTATGTGCCGTATCGCCGAGGTAGGTAAAATAGGAATCGTTCTTGCAAACGGATGCTGTATCATGTATCAAAATGTCAGCCGTGGGGTATTTCCAAACGGCTGACCCATTTCCAATTTTTGTAATTTCATTTCAGCAACAGGACAATTCCGTGGGGAAAACTTCTGCCTCCGAACAATCGGAAGCTATTAAAATGATGCTGTCCTCTTCAATTTCTTCAGGAGCAGATATTATCTCATACTCCCCATCCGATAAACCGCCATCCGGGTCATGCCAATAGACTGTGGCACCCTTCTTGATAAAATCATATTTGTCCATAGCCATTATTTACCTGTAATTGTTTCTGAAAATTTGTTATTTTGATGCCGCTCCCAGTTAGCCAATGCCGATGGTTTAGAGGAATTGGCATAGCAGTATTCACAAAGATGGGGGCAGGTGTCATACTCCCCGATGTCCTTGGAAGCCATGCAGCCACACAACAGGCGTTGGCCTGGGTCTTTCTTATGTCGGCTTATGAAATACCGATTTCCCGGCAATGGTATGGCACCGGACGGCAACAAGCCGTCATCAAACAGGCCATGCGAGGTCATTTCTTTAACTTCGACACCCATGTGCTTCATCAACGTCTTGTCCTGCCAAGCCAAGCGGGCGATGAGGACGGCATCGATGCAACGGTTATGAGCTATGCCATACCGGGCAAGCTCCACCTTTTCACCGCAAGTCGCCAAGGCATAATTCCAACCATTCGTCTTGTTCAACTCGGAAAGGCGTTCTGCAAATTCAACCATCTGCCCTTCCGTCCATTCCCTGTAACATATCCCGCTCTTGTCTAAATTGGATTTTACCTTTCTATAGTTAGCGATGTCGGCATAGCTGAACACCATTTTTTCGGTATATCCCTTGAGTTGGTCACCTATGCGTTCCACCTTATCAAGCAAGCCGTCCAAGGAGAGGCTTTCCATGAGCAGCATGGGGTCGAAACGCCATATCACGGCTTTCTTGCCTAAACGTGTGGCCAGTTTCTTGAACGTGTCTATGCGCTCCACCAATGGAGGAACACCTGTTTCCAAGCGTTCGAGTTCGTAATCGTTTAATGTGTATTGTATATAACACCCTATGCCCTTTCCTCGCAGAATATCCAAATAAGGCAACAAGGGGTACGGGTTCTTCGACCAAAATATGATAAACCTTGTATTCTTGTAAGATACGTAACTCCGGACTTTGCTGAAAGGGTTTGTCCATACCGAGTAACCTACTTGGAGGCGATGGAAAAACCAGTCGGCATAAAACGCCGGAATGTCGGTGCTGCGGCTTGCGGAAACAATGACCGGGCAACTTGCCACGGCATTGCCGCCATCTTCCAATATAATGTTTCGTTTGTCCATATCGGTGATTTTCTATGCAAAATAAACAAATATAAACCATATTCCTTTTTTATCGCGTAATTATTACGCACGCTAATATGTGGCAACAGATGTATTGACGGCTTGTGCGGTATGGGACACTTGCAAGGCATCCCATGAACCGCACAGTCCGCTTGATTTTAGCCTGTTTAGACCACTCGGTAATGATGCAGGTAACAATATCCCTCGTTGTCGCCAGTATGCCATTGCTCATTGAGGGCTTCCACGTCTGCTTCCGACTGTATATCGCACTTGCTTATTTCAGCTATCCATTGCAGGGCTTCTTCCATACGGTTAAAATACTCCACCATAAATTCTCCATCAGGAACATTCACGTCCGCGATGTAACGCTCTTTGAAATAACGTCCATCGATATCATTAGTCAGGTATTCCGCCATCATCGGTTCTTCGGAGCGGTAGTAATAGTTCAGTGATGGAAATTTTTGACAGATGAAGTCATATGTTTCGATGCAAGGCCCCCATGCGGTTTCGGTTTCCATACGCAGAATATTCCCTTGACATTCCAAAGAAAACCATGTGCCTCGGCAATAGGTTTCTTTCCAATGGCCACCCAAGGCTTCGACAAGGCATCCCAGCCAGTTTGTACCAAAGCCGTTTTCTACCAATGGAGTTTTGCGCCTTTCCAACCTTTTCATCGTTTGGTAAAGGGTCTTGATTTCTTGTTTGTCACCCTCGAATACAAGGGATGTGTTACACCAATTAGGCATGATTGTAAATGTTTGTTGGTTAGATAATATGTTTGGATGGGGTACAGGGCATTGGGGAAACCCTGTACTTTTTGTTGTGTCATTCGGGCAACATCATCGGCATCAGCAAAGCCAAGTGTTCCGACTGGCCATCGCTCGATACTGGTTCGATGATGGCGGCACGGCAGGCTTCGCTCATGCGGAAGCGTACTTCGGCTGCGTCCATATTCTCCAAAACCATTTTGAGGTTCTCGGCGTGAAAAGCGATACGGATTTCATTCCCTTGGCAAGTGCAAAATACGGTTTCCTCGACCGAAGTGGCATTGTCAAAGTCATGCCCCGTGAGGAGCAATGCCATGCCCGAAAAAGACAATACAAGCTGGCGGCTCGTCCTTTCCGCGAATATGCCCACACGACGGATGGCAGATAACAAAGCTTGGCGGTCGATGGTCGCTTCCTTGTCGCTGTTGGTGGGAACAATGGCATTATAGTTGGGATATACCCCCTCTATCAACCGTGTGCTAAAGCTGTCCGTGTCGGTTTTGAACACAATGTTCCGCTCGTTGTATGCCACTTCCACGTTGCCCTCCTTCTTCTGTAACAACAACTTGACAATCTTTGCTGCCTTTGCCGACAAGATGAAACGGCAATCTTCCGCATTTCCTGCTAAGGGATAGGTGTTGCGCACCAACTTGTGCCCATCGGAGGCGGCACACTCCACCTTTTCACCTGCAAAAGTGTAGCTTATCCCTGTCATTACAGGTCGCTGGGCATCGTATGAAACGGCATAAAGCGATTGGTCAATGGAATTGCATAATGTGGCAGCGTCCATGTCGAAGCGAATGTCACTCTCATCTTGCATCATGGGATATTCATCGCTGCCAAACCCTGCCATGTCGTAATGTCCGTTCAAATAGTGGATGGTCACGCTTTTGTCATTATCATTGATGGTGAAGGTAATCGGCTGTTCGGGCAGATTTCTCACTGCCTCCAACAAGGTGGACGCCGTGATGCACACTTTGCCTGTTCCCTCCTGTCCTGTAATATCCAGCGAGCCGTGCCATACACATTCCAAATCGGAGGCGGTCACTTCCAGCGGTGTGTCTTCTTTCACCTCCAGCATGAACGTGGAAAGGATGGGCAGTGCCGGTTTGTTGTTCATTACTTTGGCCATTGCAGCCAGTTTGTTCGCCATTGCGGTTGATGATACTGTAAATTTCATAATGATGATGTTTTTATTTCCCTGCTATCGGGCTGCTTGCCCTTGCCTCAGGAAGTTATTTTTCGGTGCAGGATGAGCCGCCCGCCTATGACGCAAACTTTTTGGCAGGAATACGCTTTGGACAAAGGAGAAAGGAAGATTCCTGCCACCGGGATAACCACTACATTCCTGCCTTAGTTCCAAAAGTTTTCGGCATCAACAGCGGACGACTGAAATTCGCACAAGAAAATACGCCCGGCGGCAAGGGCATGGACACGAACGGTAAGAAGTCTGTACAACCGGATGACTGTCAGCATGTAAAAGGAATGACAAAGTAAAATTGTATCTTTGATATTCCCTTGGAAAACACTCCATGCTGCCGTCGATTTTGCTAATTTTGCCGTCTTTTATTCAAGCAACTGAAAACAGATGGAACGATTAGTCATCCTATTATTGCTAATCCTGATACTGGTTACACGGTATGGGAGAAGAAAGCTGGGCGAAGCCTATTGCGCTGCCGCCAAGTATGCGCCTACTTTGGAACTGCGCAGGGATTTCAGCCGCAAGGCGGTGTTGGCGGGCAACCGGGAAGCAAGGAAAATTTTCCCCATCACCGTTGCGAGGTTTGCGGCCGACCATCAGCCGCTGAAAGTGTTCAAGAGGAAGAAAATCCCCTGCGTATTTACGGACTATTACTTCCCGTCACGGTACAATCCATACTTGAGTGAAGCACAAAAACAGTTCTGCCAATCCATTTTGGATTTCAAGGACGGCAAGCATGACGGCATCTGTTTCCTTCTGGCCGGGATAGAGAGGTTGAAACCCAAACCGGGCACCGTAGTCATGTTCATGCCGTGCAGCACACAGCGTAAATATTGGAGGCGGTTCAAAACGATGGCGGACTATGTACATGACGAATATCCGGAACTTGTGTGCGGCATATCGTATGTCCGTTACACGGGCGACAGGGAAAGTTTGCACCTGCAAAAGGACAGAGGAAATGCTACATTGGAGAAAAATTATTTCTTCAAAGAGGACTTGGCGGGCAAGGAGGTATTAGTGGTGGATGACATCCTTACAACAGGGAATAGCCTGCAAGATTTCAGAAAGGAAGTGGAAGCGGACGGTGGCAAGGTGGTAGGTGCCATTTTTGCCGCCGAGACATTCAAAATGCCCAATGCTTTCTGGTGTTATTTGGAAGCGTTAGGCTGGTCGGAAGATGATGCGGGGAAATATGAATCCAAGCCCGAAGATACCGTTGTGGATTATCCATACCAACGTCGTAAATGGGGTGTCTATGATGAAGAACCGGAAGACATTGATTGGATGCCCGACAGGACGATTATTCATGGGAACAGCATGATAAACTTGTGGTATGGCAAAAGAAAAGGGAAGAATGTAGTGGTAAAAAAGGAAATCTTGCCGTTGGATCTGACCATCCCTAAAAGAAGTTGACAGATTTGAGACGATTAACTAATATGCTTTACACCGTCTGCGACGGTTCTCTAATTTACTTTACATAATTGTCTCGGTTGACTAATTCAGTTGACAGATTTTGCTCTGAGAACTGATTGCCTTTATAGCCTTGGCTGAATTATGCCAAAGCAAAACACTGCATCCGAAGGCAAAGTTAGTACGATTTCATGACACAAAAATTGTGGTCGTGAATAAATTTGCAACTTTGCTAACGGAAACCGCAGAGGAAACGGGCTCTGCTGAGGAGCAACCCGCAGCAATAAGCTTCCCGTCACACTGAAATAGTGACTCTGGGCGTGGCCATTCATGGCTGCGCCCATTATTTCAGGAGACGTGCATGGCTAAGAAAACCTATCCAGGAGCAACTGATTCTATCTCTTTATCCCAAGGATTACGCCAGCGTCGTTTCTGCTTGCCAACCTCTCCATGAACAACCTCTGGAGTCTTGTATCCAATACTCATGTGCGGCCGTTCTTTATTGTAGAACAATATGATACGCTTCAACTCTTCTTTACATCTTTCAATGGTTGGTATTTCCATTTTATAAAGCCACTCTGTCTTAAGTATCCCGTTAGCTCGTTCTGCTATCGCATTTTCTAAAGGGTCGCCACTTTGAGTCATGCTTATCATCACATTATGTCTTTTCAGTTCTGCAACGTACGCCGCACTGCAATACTGACATCCACGATCCGAGTGGTGTATCAACCTGGATGCAGTCTCATCGTCAATAGTGGAAAGTGCCATTCTTAACGCCTGTAGGGGATATATAGTCTCCAATGTAGGACCAATTGCCCAACCAACGATCTTATGGGAATAAGCGTCAGTGATCAGAGACAGATAGCATACACCCTCATTCGTCTCGATATATGTGATGTCACTGACCCATATCTCGTTTGGCCGCATTGGAACTATCTCTTTGATAAGATTGTCATACTTATGATACTGATGGTTAGAATCCGTAGTCTTATAATGACGACGACGTTTTATCTGCACCATTAACCCATTCTTTCGAAGTAATTCAATGAATGCATCACGTCCGGGCATACATCCTGTGGATTCAAACAAGCGTTTGATGATCAGATACAATTTTGCACATCCTAACCCAGGATTATCTTGACGGTAATCCTTAGCTTTTTCAACGATCAACGGCTCTATGGCATTCTCAGCAAATTCATTATCCTCTACCTTGTTATAGAATGATTGTCTGCTATAACCAAACAGCTCGCAGAGGGTCTTCAGCGCAGGCGCTGGAGACTCCTTGCGAAGCAGACTCACTGTTTGGTGCCAGATTTTTTTCTTATTGGAATATTGAACTTTTCCTCGGCAAGAGTTATCATCGTGTCATATGCATGAGCTCGAAGTTTCTCTAGCTCAGCCTCTTTACGCACCTGCCTAAGTTGTGCCTTAAGTTCCTGAATCTGGTCGTTCTTGCTTTTCTTTGCCATATCATCTTCTGTTGGTACCATCAAAGATAAAGACTTTTCCTGACTTACATATTTACCAATCCAACTATAGACACTACTGATTGACGATATACCATACCTCTTCTGGATATCTTCTGCTGTTGTAGAACCTTTAAGAATGTCTATCACAGCATTAATCTTGTCATGCTCTTCTGGCTTATGGCATTTATACGTTTTCCCAGACCAAGAACTTAGATTGGCCACAGGATGGGGCTCTATGCCCGATTCATGTTTAACTGTTTCTTTCATTTGACCTTTTGAATTTAAATTCTCAAAAGTGTCAACTTTTTTCAGTTCAAGTCAGTCGGTGTCCAGCACGAAGAAAAAATAAATGGGCGGGCCGATATATCCGCCGTCCACAAGAAAGGATGAAACAATGGAATCATTGCCTTGGAAGGAGCCGCCACTTCTATAAATGGGATCCATGTCGTATGCCATATAAACGGTGTCTTTACTGTGGATAAAAGCGGTATCGCCTTTATGCTTGTCCTTGTTCGCTTGGGCATCGCGCAGCCTTGCACGAAGCGAGTTCAACCCGCTGTAATTATTCTTAGGATAGCCGATTGACAATCCTTTGCCTTCAACTTCATCTTTCATCGAAGAAAACCTGTCCGCATACTTGTCAAGCAGCCCTTCCAACTTCAAAATCTTCTCCAATTCGGCAATGATGCGGGTGATATTACTGCTCTTCTGCCAGAGCCGGTCATTCTCATTGCGCAAGCTGCGGGCATAGCAGGTCAACCGCTCGTTACGCTCGATGTAAGGGGCGGCATCAACCACTCGTTTCCAACCTTTCTTGCCGATAGTATAGGAGAATCCGGCGGTCAGGGATAGCAGACGGTCGCCCCACTTGTTACCTGCGCCCATGCCGTCAAAGTCCTTGAAGGTGGTGGCACAGCCAAGTTCAGCCGTGAGGTGCAGGCGGTCGGTCAAGCGGTATCGTCCTTGTACCCCGTAAGAAACGGCAAAGGGATGGCGGCCTAATTTGTCATTGTGCAGGATGCCCAAGCCAACGTAGGGAGCCAAGTCCCAGCGGAAATCCTCTTTGGTACGTGAGAAGCCCGACAACACGTTCCACATCAAGTCGGCATGGAGATGCAGGAAGTCCTTTGATTCAAGTTGTGCGTCCTTGAACTGCAAGCCTTGGAAGGCGATTCGTGTGCCGATGGCCGGTGTGAACCACTTGCCCACGGAAACGGACAATGCTGGCTTTGTTCGGTCAAAGATGTCACCACAACCAAGCGGTGAACCGACGAATGCCGACACGCCGCCGGACACGTTCACGAACCAGTTGCCACGCCAAGGGGAAACTTCCACGGCATTCTCCAAATAGGTCGGCTCCAACGGTTGCAACAATTCCTCCCACTGCGGAAGGATCTCCCATCGGATGGTGTCCGTCATGGGAACATTGTACGCCCTTGCCATGAGTGGCAGGGACAATACAGATAGCAATAAAAATCTCCTTATCATATTTATCTGTGTATTTGTTTTCTGTTTGCAAAAGAAATGATTCGCCGCGTCTGCAAAGAGGCCGAAAGCCTCTTTCAACTCGTGCTTAACAAGAATTTCGGTAGCGGCAATTTATCATACTGTCAATCATACTGTAAGGCATAGGAAATAGGCTATTGAAAATCACTTGCCTTGTCATTTCCGGCGGACGCTTTTGCCACCTTTGGGCTTCATCATCCGGCTTGCTTGCATCAGACAGCGTCTTGCCCACGCCCGGTCATCCTCGTCCTCATTGCGCCCCCAAGGCAGGTCGCTGCCGCCACCTCCGCCGCCGTGGCTTTCTGCAAACGTTGTGGCCAAGTCCAAATAGTTTGCAAAGAGATAGATGGCGCATTTGAAAATATCCTCGCCACGCTCGGCCACGTCTTTCAGCAGCGTACCATCGAACAGGCTTTGGCCTTCACCGTCCAATGCAGGAAGCAATGACTTGAATTCATGCAATATGTCGCCCAACAGTGCATCGGCAAGGCGATAGCGCACCTGATGTTCCAAGTCATAGGTGGCTGCTTTGAGGTCTTGACGGTATTCCGACGCACGTTCCCGTGTTTCTTCCTCTATCTGTCGAAGTTCGGAAAGTTGTTTGTTCGCTTCTTCCAATTTGCTGCGCTTGTCGGCAAGGTTGTCAAGCACTTTCTGTAAGTCGATGTCAAGTTTGCTTATCTTCTTGCGAAGTTCCTCCGAATCGCCACGGCCTGCTTTCAACTTTTCCGCAAGGGCTTCCATCTCGGCAATCATCTGCTTCTTTTTCTCTTCCAAATTGGCGGTCATCGTACCAAGTCCTTTCACCCGTTTCTCGGCAAAGCGAATGTCGGCAAGCAACTCTCCGAGCAACTTTCTGTTGTTCTCAATCTGTTCCTCCAGGGTCGTGCATTCCTCGCTCAATGCACGGCGGTATTCTTCCGTTGTACGGTGTTTCGCACCAGTCACGGCGATGCTGTTGCCGCGTTTCATACCCCACTTCTCGTTTACCTTGGCAAACTCGTCATGGAGTGCGAAGAAACGCTTCTTGGAATCATAAATATTCCCACCGAAAACTTTGTTGAATGAGATTTTATTCCGCTCATCCACCGGTATTACGGTGCAATGCACATGAGGGTTCAGTTCATCGAGGTGTACATAGAAGCCGATGACGTTTTCCTCGCCCCAGTGTTCACACGCAAACCTGTACACATCCAATGCCCAACGCTCTATGTCTTTGTTGCGCCGGATATGCGAATTGTCAGCCTCGTGCGTGAGGTCCACCCTTTGGTTGCCAAAGGCTATTTCGTGCATCCTCTCCCTAGAGCCGCCAAAGATGATGTTCGCCACGGTGCGGTACTTCGGTTCGCATAATTTCGCATTCGGGTCGGTGATGTCACGCTCACGCAGATTATCGGCCATACGTCCGGTGATAGTCCTTGACTTATCAACCGGCTGGATAATGCCGCCTTTCACAATCTCGAAATTGAGGTGTTCGCGGCTTCGGTCATAGTTGCCATGCTTCGTTGCCCACTCCCAACCTTTTTCCGTCCAGTTACGCTGGTGTTCGTCGCTTTGGCCCACACTCATACCCTTTCCGGGTCTGATGTCCAATACCTGTTTGATGTCATTTGCCATAATTCAGTCTGTTTTTTCAGCTTGCTGCCGCCCTGGGCGGTTCCTGCATTTTGCCCGGTTGGGGCAAAGTGCGTATTAGGCTACGCAGGCAGAGCCTGTCTTCGTGGGCAAGCCCTGTCGTCAGGGTCGGAGGTCAAGACCTCCGTCTTTACCCATCCGGCTTGCCGGGATGCTTTGTACGTAGTCCTGTGAAGCACAGCGCAGGGGAAACAAACCATCCTAACTTAGTTTTCCAATTCGCCCGTGGGTTTGGTTCCATCATGCGGTTTAAGCCCGTTGTGAGGCTTTTCTTGCGTTATAAAGGGGAGATAATGCCGTAGAATGGTGTCGGCAGTTTCATTGCCGCTACAAGTGGCTTGTGCATCCCGCAGGTTTCTTGTCTCGATGAGCCGCAATCCGGCGAGCGTCAACCGCTGTAGGAAACGCGCAAGGTCTTTGCCACATTCGTCCACGTACAGTCGTTCGAGGGCTTCATTCACCCGTTCATCAGCAGGAATGATGCTTGTGCGTTGGAGGATGGTATGGGCTATCAGCTTGTGCAGGCGTTCACCGGTGGATGCTTGTCGTCCGGAGCGTTTGTTTGTCGGTTCTGAAACAAATAGTTTATCCGTTTCGGTGATGAAGTGTGCAAGCATCTCCACCGATTCCTCAATGGTGAGGTAGCCACTGAGCCAGTGGTTCAGGAGTAGTTCCTCTTCCGACAACAAAGGAGCTTGGGAGTTCTCCCCGTTCGGCACTACACAAGTGACAGTAAGGATGAAATAGCCGCTGCGGCCAATGACTTTGACAGCATTTGTTTCCTCCAATGTGGATAGGAATTTCCTCACCGTGGTGCGGTGCCAGTTCCAATGTTTGGCAAGTCCGCTGACCGTCAATGCCACTTGTCCTTCAGGCAAGGGCTTAGCGATGGCAGGGAACTCTTTCTTGTTCCCGTTGGCTATCTCCACAAGGTTACGGAACGCAGCCATTTTTGTGCATTTTTCGCCCGATTCGGGATTGAGGTATGCGAGCAAATCACTGTCGATTTGGATGCGGTATTTGGTCGTTTGATTTTCTTTCATGCGCGATATGTTTTAGTCGTTATCTTGTTCAATCAAATCAGGATGAATGGCAGGGAAAGGCTCTCATGTAAGCAATCTTTCCATTGGCCAAGGTTTTCTACTGCCATCTGTAATAGTCCTCCACAATGCTGTGGGGCGATTCCAAGAATTCTTTCAGCTTATCGGATGGAGCCGCCCGTACAGTCTGCTGAGGATAGAACACTGCACCGAATACGACTGTGGCCACCGTAATACCGAGGGGCAGCGTATGCGGAACGAAAATCAGTATCATCGCCGCCATTGCCACCCAGAAAAAACAGCGTTTCCGTTGCAGGAAGTCAAACGCCCGTTCCGTATTCTTGTGGGAATACAAGGCTACGCAAACAAGGGATGAGCAGGCCAGTTCATAGACATTTCCAAAGACATTCAGATGGTAGAAGTGGAACACCATGAGCGAGGCAAGCATGGCCAGCGTGTAGCACCTGCGGAAGCTGCGGCTCCAAACCATGCGCAAATAGAACTGTAGCATGGCGGGGCATTTGCTTTTATAGAGAAACGGCACGACGGCATACGCCAGAATGAAAAGCATATAAAGGATGGGGATAATCATTGTCTGGTGATTTGAGGGTTACAGTTCAAGTTCCAAGTTGATGAGTTTGTGCGAGGCGAGGTGGATGATGTCCTCCGCGTCTTGCATGGAAAGCGTGCCCAGCCTGCAACGTTCCTTGAAGCCCGGCCGACGTTTGAGCGAGTTCACCGCACGGTCAAGACGATATTCGGGAATATCCCACACATGCCCTTTGGAATAGGCACCATGAGCTGTCCGTGCCACCAAGGAAAGTACCCTGCAACGGATGGGATGCAAGCCGCCTCCGGAGTGCAGCATGAAGTGGCCGGTACGGTCGGTATCCAGCACATCCACCCACGTGCGGCACTCATGGATGGTGGCGGCTAGTTGCCTGTACAAGACTTCCTTCATAGGCAGATGAAGTCTTTGAGCAGTTCCTCTTCCTTGACGGCGTACAGGAGTTTGCCGCCTTTCGCCACCCTCGCAAGTTCCTCGCGGAGTTCGCTGCCCATCACCTCCAATGAATCGTAGAGGGTCACATAGAGCGTGTCGCACTCCATGCGGTCGTCGGCTTGCGCATTCAACTTGTGCATGTGGCCGAATCGCGGATTGGAATAAGCGCAGCATCGCTGGCCGAACGGGGTGTCGTTGCTCGGTACATGGTGGTATAGGAGTACCAGTTCCATCTGGTCCTCCAACTCGTTGATAAGTTCCTCGATGGGATAAACTTTGGGCAGGTGGAAGGTGAGCAAGGCGTAATCCTCGTACACCTCCGCTCCTTGGAAAAGGTTTTGTGAAACCAACGCCGGCATCTCCAAGGATGCAAGCGTGATGAACCGGTCGATTTGTTCTTTTTGCATATTGTCGTTTGATGATTTGATTAATATCGGTGTTGTTATTCGTAGCCCAAAATGAATGTTTTCATCAGGATTGTGGGCAATTCTTCCGTTTCCAAAGGAAAGTCAATGCCTTTCAGTTTGGCCAAAGTCTGGGGCATATGTTCTGCCAGTTTCTCCATGGAGTGCAACTGTTCTTCGTCCATGAGCGCATAGGCGAAGCTGTCGAATGAAATCCACGGTTGCAGGATCATCCATAGGTAAGCGGCGGCTTGCCCGTTGTCCGTGATATGCAAGCGTGACAAGCCATCCACACAGGCTTCGGCGTTCTGCAAAAGTCGCCTGTTATTGCGCATTGTCAACAGAATGACCACCTCGGATTTCCCAAACACAGGCTGCTCCTTGCCGGCAAGACCGATGATGCCGCGTATAACCTTTCCGGTGTTTCGGGTAATGCCGTCCAATGGCGTGTTCCCGGAACTAAGCGATGGTAAATGAAACAGGAACGAGCGGAACGCCACATCCTCTTGCCGGAGGAAGTCAATGGCATCTTCCTTGGTTCGCAGACCTTTGGCAAGGGTACCTTCCAATAACTTGTTATACATGCGGATTACCTCTTTGCCGCTGCCTTTATAAACAGGGATTGCGCTTGCCTTGCGGTAGAATAGATGGACGGAACCGGCCAGCTTTTGTGACATGGAGTCCATTTCTACATCGTTCAAACCACGTATTACAGCGAGGTAGTCGGCAAAGCTCCTTTTTTGGTTGTTTATCAAGTGTGCCATTTGCAAGGCGATAGAGTCACCGAGGGCAATATGGTTGCCGTTAGCATGGGCGTGTCTGTTGTTTGCCGTGTCACTTAACAGGGCGAATGACACGGCGGCATCCAGCTTTCTCCATTCTTTGGTCAACGAAATGATTTCGTCCGTGCCGGCACTTCTTCTACCTTTGAGCGATTGGAAGAAATCGTTGTAAGCCGCCACCGCTTCCTCTGTCGTGGTGAGGTCATCTTTATGGGAAGGATGGCATCCCAAGAGCAGTGCTGCCATCAAGAGTAGGCGAACGATGTTTGTAGTATGATTTTTTAGAGTTGATAATGATTGGCAATTGCCACCTGAAATACGCAGCGGTTTGACCTGCCATCTGACCAACTGTCCTTTTGATTCTGTCTGTTCCATTGGAGTAAATTTGTTATTGACGGCGCAAAATTATAGCAATGGATTTACAATGCGCCTATGGGTATTGCGTTGTTATTCATTCTTATGAAATCATACTCGAAATATGATTTTACTAATTGTTTGTCAGTCTGTTAGTGGATAACAAATGACACAAAAAAGATTTTTGTCGGTCAAAGGGCATAAAGGGGTATTGGGCCTTGAAACAGGCATGAAAGAGCTGTCGGCAAGGGTGGCGACTTGTGCAGGGCATCTGCCGTACAAGGCGACAACTGCGTGTACAAAAGTTTGTGGCCACAAGAACAAGTTTCCTATGGAATCCACCGTCATTTCCACAGAAAAATCATACTTTTGCAACCGAAACACTAATCAGATCAGAACTATTCAATGGCTATACTAGGCTACTTGCCGTATCTACCCAAGTATGCGGAGGGAGCGGCTGACAGGAAATGGATGGAGGACTTCGGCTGTGACCGCATCGTGGAAGAAAAGCCCGAAGAAGGGATATGGCGAATGGGATGGAACACACTATTGGCGAGCATCGGCAAGGGAGACACGCTGGTCGTTTCCAAACTCGCACACGCCGTCAAGGGTGCACGGCAGCTGTCATTCTTTCTGGAGTTTTGCAGGATAAAATCGGTACGGTTGATTGCCCTGCATGACGGCATTGATTCGGACAATGAACTGTTCTCTGAAACCCAGACATCGGACTTGCTTAGAGTGATTGCCCGGTTGCCCGAAGAGGCTAACGCAGTGCGCAAAATGACATCCCAACCGGGGCGGTGGACAAAAGGGACAAAGGTGCTTTCCCAAGCCGCTTATGGGCGTGTGGAACGGAATAAGCGTGTGGTGAATATGTATAAAAGCGGGTATACCATTGATGATATTTGGAAGACCAGCGGCTTCCGTAGCCGCAGTTCCATTTTCCGTGTGCTGAAGGATGCAGGAGTGGAACTGAAACGTTTCCGGGGCAAGGCGAAAGACTACTAAAAAGGCTGGCGACCATGCAACGAACAGGATTCAACCAGTCCGTCATAGACAAGCTCAATTATTATGTGTATTGCTTGGTTGACCCAAGGAATAACCGGATATTTTATATAGGGAAAGGGCATGGAAACCGTGTGTTCCAACACGCCTTATGCGCCATGACATCAACAGATGAAACGCTGAAACTCCAGACTATCAGGGAGATTATTCAGGATGGCAAAGAAGTGAAACACTATATAATAAGGCACAACCTCACGGATGAGCAGGCCTATATCGTGGAATCGACCCTTATCGACTTGCTGACATTCCATGATTTTAATTTGGAAAGCGTCTTGACCAATATCCAGGCCGGGCATCATCAATGGGATGAGGGCATCAAATCAACAGAGGAGATAAATGCCTTATATGATTGCGAGCCTTTGACAACATTTGGCAAAGACCGTTTGATGGCGGTCAAGCTCAACCGCACATACCAACCTAAAGGCGATGTGGAGGAAGTGTACAAAAGGGAAAATATGTACGAAAAGGCACGGAAATACTGGAAAGTGAATGTGAGCAGGGCACAATCCGCAGATTATGTCTTGGCCGTATATGAGGGAATTGTCCGTGCCGTTTTCAAACCGCATAAATGGTATGCTGTCGAAGAACCCAAATTGTTTGCAGGGACACGTTACGCCTTTGAGGGTGAAGAAGTCCTTAATTCTCCATACTTGAACAAAGATGTGTCGGAGTATGTGCAAGGCCAATCCCCTGTCAGGTACATCAATTTCTGACTTGTTGCTAAATGGGAAAAAGGATAGACGGGTATGGTTTACTTGAAATCACATACCCCAACTATCCCATAGTTACATCAGTCAGGCTGTCTGCCTTTGCCGGGCCAATGTGTTTTGGAGGGCATCGTTCAGTTGCATCAGCCAAATGTGGCTACCGCATGGAAGTTGCTGTTCGTCCAAGATAAAGGGCAGGGAATGGTCTGCCACTTGTACTTTCAACCGTTCTCCGTCAAAGCTAAGCCCTGTTAGCGTTCCGCTGCGTGTGCGACCGTCTTCGTCAGTCCAACCCATGCGGACATCACCGCCCAATGGCACGGATTGGAGTTGCCCCTCTTGAATTGTTTGCTTGACGGCTTGCAGGGCGTTGTGCTTCATGCTGTCAAGGACAGCCCCGATGGATTGGGGCGTAGATGTTCTTGTAATCATAAGTTGTCAGTTTATGAAAAACATTCCTTCCAAAGAAACTGTTGATACTCGGCTTCGTCCTTGCCCCGCTCGATGGCTTCATCAATGACACGGCCAAGTTCGTCGAAATACACTTCCTCGCCGATGCACTCTGTGCCGGCATAGTTCTGCAAATAAACCTCGTAGTAGTCCAATGCGTTGTAAGCGATGATGACATTGCCACTGAACAACCGTCCTTGCACATGGAATTTAAGGGCTGCCATGCCCTTGTATTCCGTTGCCACAAAATTTTCGATGCCCCATGAACGAATGACATTCAACGGGGTCATGCCCACCAGTTGGTCTTTGATGGTATTCGCCATCTGCAATACAAAATCTTTATCCATATTCAATTTTATTATGATTAGTCAAAATTTTCTTCTTCCTCGATGATTACATGGACGCTCCTTTTGCCATAGATGCGCCAGAATGCTTGCACTATGATGTCAAACAGTCTGTCGCTTTCCGTGTACCCAATGTCCAGTTCCTTCGTCCAATAGTCGAAGCTGAAATCAGCCGTTTCGCCCGAATAACGGTCAGCCGTGTTGTAAACCGTTACATCCACATAGTCGGTCGTGCCACTTTGTAGGCTTACCAAATGCCCATAATAACAGAACTCCATGTTGTTGGAGGGGCTGGTGGTAATTTTCTCCACCAGCCTGCGAATGTAATTGTATCTTTTCCTGTTCATAGCGGCACCATTTCATCAATTCCTACCGTAAACCCATAGCCGTCCTCCGTGCGGAACTCATACAGCCGTTCAAGGTCGTGCAGCACTTCGCCTTTGCCGAAATTCTCCATTGCTCCCTCTATCTCCACATTCATGGCGGCTTTCGCACGTTCAAGGGTGGCATACAAGGCATGGCAGTCTGACACGCAGTCATTTTGTTCAATCAAGGTGTAAACCAGATACACAGCGTTCTTTTCCATGGTCCAATGTTTTAGATGTGTGGGATATAATGTCCGTTCTCTTCCAAGTAAGCCACGATGTCTTTTGCTTCCTCATGCGATGCACGGTTGCGGTCATCATACCGCCTTTTGTCATCGGCTATCACCACCAGGCACTCCTTCAATAGCTTATAGAGTTTTTGCTGCAAAGTCGGGTGCATCAGTGGGATGGAGGCAGCAAAGGTTGCATAGTCAAAGCCGTAGTCGTTCAACGCATTTTCCACCTGCATGGCAAGGCGGTACTCTTTCGTTTCTTTGAGGTTGTCAAATTTCTTGTTCATATCCGTAGATGTTTAAGTGAAACTTTTCCCTTTCATCGGCTCCTTTCCCCGAAGCCTGTTTGGGATTTACGGATGCTTGGTCCGGACATCGGTCCTGCTTCACCTGACGCTTTTTCTTGCCGAATACGCTCCGCAGGAGGAAGATTCCGCAAGAAATCCATTTCAAAGCGTGACAGGTCAAGCGCGATGCCCGACATTCGCAGCCGGAAAGCCAAACAGTGAGGGGCAAGAGCGAAATGCCATGCAGACAGGTATAAAAGGAGCAGTGGTTGGCTATGAGAAGATAAGGGAATTAGGCAAGTATAACAGGGATAAAACCGGGTAAAGCAAGTGCTATAAGTGGAACCGGGCTGGGTAGTCCATGCAGGGAGGCCGTACTCCGACCTCTCCCACATGGATTTCCCTTGTCAGAACCATTCGAGATTATCCCTCCTTAGCTCCTCCACCAGCTCTTTGTCGGGCAAGGCAAGGGTACGCTCATCGGTGAAGAAAAAAATCTCATCGTAGATGTCCGATGCTTCCTTACTGGCAAATCCCTCGTTTTCGTCCTCGAAACTGCCGGGGTGCAAAGCATCAAGCAGGGCTGTGCTGCCTATAATCAGATATTCGCCTTGGTTGTCTTTCACCATGCGGCATGGGTACTCCACACCGCCAAATTCAATATTCGCTGTAATCATACGTTTGTATGGTTAAATGGGTTAGTATAAATTGGTTATCTCCAAATTCATGCGCTTTGCCCTGCGGCAAGTATAGAACGTGCCGCCTTTCGGCTCGCCATTGTAGTAGGCGATGATGCGGTTGGCTCGCTCCAGCATATAGTCGTTACGCCGAAGGAAACAGCCGTCAAAGTAAGTTTCGCTCAAGCATACCATATCGTCAGCCTTGCCAAGAATGGAACGATACCTCTCTTTGTCCACCGGGTTGAACTTGCAGGATTGCCCACGGAAAGGAATGACGGCTGTCAGCCGGATGTCGGAATAGTCGGCTTTCATCGCCAACAGTGTTTCAGCCGCAAGCATGTCAAAGCCTGCCGCCATGCCGCAAAGGAAGTGGCGGATGCCCGAATGGTAGCAACCCGTGATTGCCCTTTCAAGATTGGTTTTCAACTGTTGTCTGTCCTTGTAGCGGATAAAACGGTGTCCTGTGAACGCTGCCGTCTTTGTAATGTCTGTCCGTATCATCATCATACCTTGTAGAATGTCTTTGCCAAGAACAAACCGCCCAACACGTTTGCCCCACACGCTTCCAAGTTGTCGGCTGTGGTGGCATAGGATATGCCTTTGGTGATGATGTCGTCAAAGAGCAACACATCTTTGCCCTTGAAGAAATCAGTGTCATAGTCTGCCATTTGTGCCGCCCGAGCCTCGGTTTCGTCCTTTCGGTGTTCGTGTACTGCCAACCGTCCTGCCGACACCTGCATATGGGGATAGCCGTTGATGGCATGGGTGAGTTCGCATACCCTTTCCGAAAAACGCTTGTAGCGCAGTTCGTTCTTCTCTTGCGTTGATGCAGGTACGCAGGTGAATACGATGCTTGTGAGCCGACTGCCGAAAAGCTCTTGCAAGTGCTTGGCGGTCATTAGGGCTACTTGCTCGTATGCCCGCCCGTCCTTGAAGTCCCAAATAGTCTGTCGGTCAGCCTTTTGCTGCTCGCCCACATTCTTGATGCGTACCGGATAGTATTTCATCAGCCACACCATTACTTTGTTTGCCTGTCCTGTTATGTTCTTGTCCATCGCCATTGTTTTTGAGGGTTTGACTTCTTCCCCTGCCTTCGGCTCCTTTACAAGCCAGCATCGGGGTTATTTTTCTGCCTCGTCAACGGGCAAAGGACAACCGGCAAATCCGGTGGTGGAAATACGCTTTCCGTGCAGCGGAAAGGAAGATTTCCGCAACCACCCGTGGTGGCTTGCCGGATTTGCAAGGCTTGGACACGGCCTGTTAGTTTTGCAGGGAAATAACCCGAAGCTGGCTCAGGAAGTACGGAGGCATCAGACCGGTATAAAAGGTGGAGCGTTGTATAAAGGGATTCGTTGATAAAACTGGACTATAACAGTATTCCGGCTTCGGGTGGGTCAACAATCGCCTGCCGGGCAGACAAAAGAGGACGCTTGTTGGCAGTGGGCAGGTATACGAGGTTGTTTCAGCAAGGCTGAAGTTCCCGTGTGCCTGCCAAAGACAACGTGCGTCCGTCTTCCTTCCTTGCGTGGGTCTGCCCAATGGACAGAGGTGCGCAAGGACAGGCTTCCGCTGATTATTCCGGGTCGGGGAAGCCGGGTATGTCTGGTATAAAAGGAAAATGGCACAAGTCCATAAAAGCAGGGAGAGATACAAGTGGCGGGAACCGCAGGTATGGTTGCAACTATGCACCTATATATAATTGGTATAGGGCAGCTTGTCTGCCCGACGGTTTAGACTGCCAACAAAGACTTTGTTTTGGCAAACAGAAAAATCCCCTGCCGTGTTTCTCAACAAAGCAGGGGAAGTATCAAATATGAATATATGGGCATTAAAAAAGGTTCGGCATGGCCATAAAAGGGGGATATAACAGGAAAGGCTTGCCAAAAGACAAAGACGGATTGCCGGGCAAACAAAAAGGGAACTTGCCCTTTCCCTATCAGCGGACGTGTACGCCGACAGGGAAAGGGCGTGTTCACGTTTGCCCATGACGCGGAAGCCTCGCCGCCGTTTACAGCGGCATGGCTTGCGGCACAATCCTTCTTTCCTATGATATAAGGCAAGCCGCCGGCATCGAAGATGGTTATAAGAGGAAGGAAGTGTTAAATATAAATGTATGTATATCAGCAGAAAATATTATTTTTGCAGAAATAATTCATTATGCAATGACACATCAGGAGTTTAAAGACGCAGCCCGCCAGCACCAGATAGATTTCAAAGTGAACGACCACGAAATCAATGTTCCCGCAGACAGATTTCCTATTCGTTTCATGAAACGTAACGGCAAGGAGTATAGAATAGATGTAAGGAGTTCGCTTACATGGAAAGATGCCGTGGATGAAAACGGTGACTACCGCATATTCTTCAGCGGTTTCCGCCATGAAATCACTGAAATCATCAACCAAATGGAGTTCCCATCGAAAGGGCAGATGGTCACGAACCTATTGCGGAGCGAACATATTCCTTATAACTTGTTTTACCCGATGCGGTATGACTTGGATGGCGCGGCCATGTTATTCAACAGGATATTGGGCAAGAATAAGATAGCGGGCATAGGCAAGATATTGATTGAATACAATCCTGGAGGTTTGCACGACGGAACTTCATTCGATGTTTTCGTGGAATACGACAACAAGTCCGGGCAGAAAGGCGGGATAGGCATTGAGGTGAAATATACCGAAAAGGAATATCCTATAAAGCGTGGGACGAAAGAATGGAATGAAACCCACAATGAGGCAGGCATCCATTTAGCAGACAATTACAGAAAGCCGAGCACTGATTGTGGCTGGTTCAAGGAGAAACATATTGGAGATGTGCCGTTTGAAGATGCAGAAGGGATGACACACCATGTGGTAGCCAATCAATATCGCCAGATATGGCGTAACCATATACTTGGGGCATCAATGGTGCTGGGCTTGTGTGACGATATATTGTCTGAATTTACGAGCCTGACTATCTATCCGAAAGGCAATGTGCATTTCTCAGGAATATGGTCAGAATATGAGTCCATGTTGACGCCATCAGGGCAGGAAACATTCAGACATCTTACTTACGAGGATTTGTTTCACATGATGCAAGAATGCCTTAACGTCACGAAAATCCCCAACCTTAATCAATGGATGGATTATCTAAATAGGCGATACATCATAAAATGAAACTTTTTCTATAGGTCTGTCTCAAAAGCAGAAAGACGGAAAACTATGATTTATTTAGTCAAAGGGCGGATGCCCACCCAACATGCTTGATTGTATATATAAATGGTTGGTGCGGTCTATAAGTGTAATGTAATGGTACAACAGGAAAACAGCAGGGAAAGCAAGGCACACCGGGTATTGTACTGTACCCAATATGTGCCTTGTCTGATGGCGATTAAAATTAAGTCCTTATCCGCTGCCTAATCAAATTCATATTGCTGTTTACAAGGTTGACAATGCGGTCGTGGTATTCTGTGTTTTGGTTGCACACGCCACGGCTCTGCACCACGCAAAGTTTCTTCAAGTCCACCTCGACCGTTTCAATGCGTTTGTTCCCGATGGTAGCCGACAATATCAGCGAGTTCTCCTTGCGGTAGTAGGCGTTGGCATATACACAGTGGTGCATCAGCGTACCCTCTTCCGCTATCTCGGCTACGCTCTCCAACACTCTGACGTTCAGTGTCCCGTCCGTAATGAGGATGCCGAAGAACTTGCCTTTCTGCGACAGGTAGCCTTTCTCATATTGGGCGGCTTCCTTTCGACGCAATGCCAGGCATTCACGTTCTTCCTTGCGGTTACGCTGTTTCACCAACTTGTCGTGCTCGGCTTTCAAGTCGGCAGGACAAACATATTTCGGGCTGCGAATGTCCTTGCCCGCCCTCCGCAACAGGTCGATGGTGTCGCACCATATTGAGCCGTCGGGTATGGTGTAGCCGTTGCGCAGGCAGATTTTCACCGATGGCCAATAATTTTCCAAGCGCATTGTGGAGTGCAAGTAATGGCGCAACAACGGGTATTGCCCGGCTTTCATCAAGGTTTCCGCTTTCGGGTCAGTGAGTAAGGCGGTGATAAGCCTTGCAGGTGCTATGCCGTGCAGGTTGCCGTCAAAGCCATTTCTCTGCAACGTATCAATGATAGCGTATTTTGGATAGGTGTCAAATGTTGCAAGGTATCGGAATACATCTTTTTTATCTTCCCGAATTGCCATTGGAGAGCCAAAGCAGAAACTATCCAAATACCGACCCATTGTGCGCTGTATGGCTACAAGCGTTTGCTTGCCTTTGTCGTTCCACCAATATTGTCCGATTTCTAAAGCGTATGGGTGAACCTTGCAGCCTTTCTCCATTTCCACCACAAGCAGGAACATTCGCAGGGTCTGATACTCTCCGCACTTGTCAAGCAGGGTGAAATAACTCTTTTGCCGTACTTTGCGGACAAGTGTATTATTGACCTCCAGCTTTGCGTGGCACTTCGGGCAGACACAATACCCTGTCGCTTTTTCCCTTACCCATTCATGGCCGCAGTCCATGCAGGTTGTCCGACCCTTGGGCAGTCGGTGCGCAAAATGGCTGACGCATTCACGGAATGCCCAAGCAAGCTGTGCCTTGGTCAAGGGGCGGAGCTTGCCGCTTTGGGCAAGCACCGCTTTCTCGAATTTGTTACGTGGTTTCATCGTTAAAAGCCGAATAAGTTAGGTTCTGTCTGTTTGGTTTCCTGTGGCTTTGCAGCCGGCTTGCTCTTGCGTTGCTGCATCTTACGCAGTTCCTCAGCTTGGTATTGGCTGATGGCTCTCTGCCGTGCCTCGGCTTTTTCTTCCTCGGTCAGTTCAATGTGCCTGTTGACTATCACACCACAGTTAATGGGTTTGCCGATTTCGATGTTATCTTCATCAAAGTAATGACAAGCAAGCGAATACACCTCATTGTCACTCATACCCACACAGCCCTCATTGGAAAGTGCTTTGGCTTGGTTGAGTATGAACGTGATGCAATCGTCTATGTTCTTACCCTCTCTTGCGTAGGAATGGGCAAAAAGCTCGTCCGTTTGGGCTCTTTCGTCCAAATAGGACTTGATGGCCTGTTTGAATAGTTCTGTTCCTTTCATGTCAGTCATTGTTTGATGGTTTCTATTGGTTTGTAAAGTATGTCACAGTCCACTACCTCTGTCGGCAAGCCGAAAGTCGGGTAATGTGAAAAATAGGGTTGCAGGTTGCATTCATCGTCCATGACGGGTGAAATTACTTGTACGCCCATGTCCTTGTACCAGCGGTCAATGGTCTGTAATTCTTCCTCTGTCAGTCCGCTTGCATCGCCATTGACAAGGTAGCACAGGCTCCATGTCGGTATCTTTTCGGTTGTCTTTTCCATATGGGTATGCTTTGGGGTTAGTCAATCTCTATCTCGTCGGGATAAACCACTATCTCCGCTCCGCTGCTCACTTGGACGATATAGCCCTTGTCGGTCTGTCCGACTATGGTTGCCGAACGGTAGCCTTTCCACGGGGTCAACAACCAGCAATGCTTGCCGTAATCCTCAAATTCTTCTCTGTTGTCGTAATCGTACATATTAGCGTATTTATTTGATGTTAAACTTCCCCTGTCATCGGTTCTTCTTGCCGTGACCGATTTGGGGTTTTATCGATGCGGCGGCTCGGCTATCGGGAAAGCCTCATGCGGCGGCTTTTGTTGCCAATTACGCTCCGCAAGGAGGAAGAATTTGCAAGAAATCCACTTCAAGCCGCCGCCATCAGGCGCAATGGCCGACCTTTGCATCAGTAAAACCAAACGGTTTCGGCAGAAGGCGGGATAAGAAATAGCCGGTATAACAAGGCTGGTAATGGTAGAACAGGCGGCAGGTCATTTTTAAGAGGGACAAGTCACCAAGTGCATTGAGCACAAAAAAAGCGGCCGAAGCCGCTCTTTCCGGAGATGGAAGAGGTCTATGCTGCCTCCTTCTGTTTCTTGGCGCGGGTCTTGGGTTGGGGCTTCTCGGCCTTCTCCGGTTTCTCCACCGCTTCGTAGAACTTCTTGGCCACGAACTTGATGCCGTTCTGCTTGGTACCGTTCTTGTCGGTCCACTCTTCGGGCTTCAAATAGCCCTCGATGGTGAGCAGCGTACCTTTTTTCAGCAACTCGAACGATGCGCTGCCGCTCTTGCGCCAGGCTTCCACGTTGATGAAGGCAGACACGCGGTTGGTGGCGTTGTCCTTGGTTTCCTTGCGGCCGATTGCCATCGGGAAACGGGCTACATCGTTGTTGGTGAACGTGCGGATTTCAGCGTCCTTTGCTACAAAACCTGTGATGACGAAAGAATTTTCTACTTGCTTCATGACTGTAAGTTTTTAGAAGTTGAACAATTAATTTTTACGGATGCAAGAAGATATTGCAGGCATAGGGCAGCACCAAGGGCGGCACGGCAAATACGCAACATTTTATGCGGGGCGGAAAATGTCGGAAGATTTCCGGGGCACGCCATTGGTCAGAACGTCAGTGTCCCGTAACGCCAACGGCGTGCTGTATTATATCTTTGCATCATGGAAAAATATTGTGGCTTCGGTAAGCGCACGGCCATGCAAGAAGCAACACGGAAATTCAGTCACAGGTTATGATGAAGGATGCCAATAATCCGCCTGCCAAAAAAGAAAGCCCGTTCTGATGGCTATGCAACGGGCCAAGGACGAAACGGCGATTCCAACCACCGCTTTCATTGTGGAAGTCGCAAGGGCGGAAGCGATACCGATATTGCCAGAAAAAGGCCGCTCTACCATTGGAGAGGATATGTCCGAAGACAAGACTGACGAATGGGGAATGTGGACAGAATGGCTGTGCGTGTACTGTTCGAAGCTGCGGGGAAGAAATGAAGGAAGGATGCCCATCAACCCAAGTCCAAGATACGATGGAGGATAGGCGCATGGCCGCCTATCGGGAAAGAGGCCCGGTCGCCTTTGGCGAAAGGCAAGCCGGCAAAAGGAGATAAACCGGTGTAAAAGTGTGGAAACTCGTAAAATAAGGACAATCACGTGCATAAAAATGGTAATTTTGCAAACCGAATGGTAATGCAACAAGAAAACAGGGATATGGAAAATTCACATAAAACAGTCATCAACGAGTCAGGAATAGAAAAGGAGGACGGGGTAAGGCTCATCCTTTATTCAGCCGACCTGAGCAGCGAACTGCCGTTGGACTTTGCCGATGGTGGCATCCGTGCAGGCTTTCCCTCACCGGCACAGGACTACATGACGGAGAGCATCGACCTGAACCGCAAGTTGGTGCGTCATCCCGCCACCACGTTCTATGCCCGTGCCGTAGGTGATTCGATGAAGGATTGCGGCATCGACGATGGCGACCTGCTGGTGATTGACAAGGCCATCGACCCGCAAGAGGGTGACATCGTGGTGGCCTACATTGATGGGGAATTCACGTTGAAGCGGGTGAAATTCGACCCACACGCCGGTTGCCTGTGGCTGATGCCTGCCAACAAAGACTACCCGCCCATCAAGGTGACGGAGGAAAACAATTTTATCGTATGGGGTGTATTGACCTACAACATCAAACGCCAATATCGGAGGAAATGAGAGCCATGTTCGGTTTGGTAGATTGCAATAACTTCTATTGCTCGTGCGAACGGGTGTTCAATCCGGGTTTGCACACACAGCCCGTGGTGGTGCTGTCTAACAATGACGGTTGCATCATTGCCCGCAGCAACGAAGCAAAGGCGTTGGGCATAGAAATGGGTATGCCGTTTTACCAAGCCAAAGAGTTGCTGGAGCGTGAAAAGGTTGCCGTGTTCAGTTCCAACTACACACTCTATGGCGACATGAGCCGCAGGGTGATGATGTTGCTCTCGGAGTTCACGCCCGAATTGACGCAGTATTCCATCGATGAAGCTTTCATCGACCTTACAGGCATGGGCGGTGGAGAAGCCTTACGTGACTACGGCAAACGCATCGTGCGTACCATTGGCAAGGGCACAGGCATCCCGGTGACTCTTGGCATAGCCCCGACCAAGACCTTGGCAAAAGTGGCAAGCAAGTATGGTAAAAGATACAAAGGCTACGAAGGAGTTTGTCTGATTGACACTGAAGAAAAGCGTATCAAGGCATTGCAAGGTTTTGACATCGCCGAAGTATGGGGCATAGGCAGACGTTCGGCAAAAAAGTTAGAGTATTATGGGGTCAAGACTGCATGGGATTTCACGCAGTGGAGTGAAAGCCGGGTAAGGCGTTTGCTTACCGTGACAGGCACAAGGACATGGAAGGAACTCCGTGGTGAAAATTGTATTGACATCAGCGAACTGCCCGAAAAGCAAAGCATCTGTACCAGCCGTAGTTTCCCCGACAATGGTTTGTCGGAGTTGAGAGTGGTGGAAGAAGCGGTAGCCAACTTTGCAGCTTCATGCGTCCGCAAACTGCGGGAGCAAAAAAGCCGTTGCAGCCAACTGACAGTTTTTGCATACACCAGCCGTTTCCGCAACGATGTGCCAAACCATACCATCAACCACACTGTTTCATTGCCCATGCCCACCAACGACCAGTTGGAGTTAGTGGCAGCAGCCGTGCAAGCACTCCGATCTGAATGGCGTGAGGATGGCAAATACCACTACAAGAAAGCCGGTGTCATCGTGTGGAATATCAGCCCTGATACAGCAGTGCAGGCCATCCTCTTTGATTCAATCGACCGGGCAAAGCAAGCTCGTCTTTCAGTAGCCATCGATGCCATCAACCGAAGGAATGGTTTCAATACCGTAAAAGTGGCAGTCCAAGGCACGGATAAACGTTGGCACCTGAAATGTGAACATAAGTCTGCCCAATACTCCACAAACCTCTGTGAAGTCATCAAGGTCAAGGTCTAAGCAATGGCCTTTTGCCTTCCAAAAAAGAAAGGCTGGTGTAACTGGCAAAGTGGTTTAGTCTATTCCTTGTACTATATATACAAGACTCCAACAAAGCCTATCCTTTTAAACTGATTTAAAGAGGCAATACAACACCAACAAGTTTGACTCAGTCCTTTATATATACAAGATGTGATTAAACCTATTTATTAGGACTGCTGTTCATCGTAGAAGTAATGCAGCAAGAGGTTTACTCTGTTCCTTGTAGTATATATACAAGATGCCATTAAACTTATTATTGGAATTACTGTTCATCGCGGAAGAAATGCAGCAAGAGGTTTACTCTGTTCCTTGTAGTACATATACAAGAATACTCTAAACTTACTTTTTTAACTTCAGCTTGCGTAATCAAGCATGGTTAGAGAATCTTAGTCAATCGGCCAACAAGGACTTCCGATACCCCCACGGAAACCTCACCATCAACAGCTAAAACTTTTTCTTTTGGAAGGCAAAAAATCAAGTTGAAGCCATTACCTTTGTACACTTGATAGGCAGGCTTCCTTGCTCTTGGTAAGACATTATTTTCAATCAAAATGTTACCTGTTTGTTATCCTTGTTTTTGTTATTCTTATTATATTACAGTGTTTCAATAAGATATATTCTCAAATTTAAGCTATACCCATTTGTGGCGGGCTACATAAGATGTTAATGGAATGCTTAACCGTAACATCTTCGAAAGTGTGTGTAAATGTTGGTTGTAGAGCCGTAAAGCACTTTTGTATTGTCTGTAACCATCTTCCCCGGTCAGTGATAATATCGGTAGCAAATAGGGGGAAGAGGCGGCTTCGTTTTTATACCTATTTATAATCTGTGCGGCATACGACTCTATATGTACGGACAATTGCTGACGGGTCTTATGGCGGTAATAATAAATGGTATTGTGCTTGACATCCGTTTTGCGGAGATGTACAAGGTCTACGAACGGAATGCCTCGTAAGTAAAAACTTAACAGAAACATGTCGCGGCTGAAACGCAAGGCGGGTTTCTTCTCCAAATCAAGATTTACCAAGCGCCGGATTAGTAAAGGAGAGATGGCCCGTTTGGCGGTAGGCTCATAGCCAGTGAATACATAGGCGAACAAATCGTCTATACTGTGTGTGAATGGAATGCCTTGTTCGGCAGCTTGGTGAGAGATGGAACGGAGCATACGCATATAGGTGGATATGGTATTATGGCGCCGCCCTTCGCCGAGCAGCCGGTCTTCGTATTGCTTGATGAGGCTGGGGGTGAGATCTGCAAAAGTGATGGAACGGTGGCCGATGATGCGGAAAAAGCTGTTCACTGTACTGGTATATATACCGGATGTACTGTATCGTCCGGCTTGTTTTGTCCGCTGTATCAGGGAAGCGGAAAAATTATGTATAGTATTCATAATCTGAATTTTAATATTTTAAATACATATAAAACAACCTTGAGCATGAAATGATTGTATGGCAATCAATGCACGCTTAGGGGAGAAATGGTAAAATTTCTATATAAATTCAGATATGTATTCTCCGGGCAGACAGGAGGAGGGTTACAGTATGCCCGAACGTACCCGACTCAGTGTTTCGGGGGTCATCAGCAGATAGGACGCAATGTGCGACAAAGGAGCCCGCTTGATGACTTCGGGCTGATGTTCCATGAGCTGGTTATAGCGCTCGCGTGCAGTCTCAAACCGCCAGGAGTCAGCCTTTATCTGTGAAACAATCAGGGAATATTCCAGAATCTTCCGATAGAACATGTTTATTTCCCATGAGATTTCGGTAAGTGTCAGCAGCTTGTTGTATGGCAGCAGGTATACGACACTCGGTTCGAGTGCCTCAATCATGAGGTGGGTGGGTTCCTGCTTCAAGGTACTTTCTATGCAGATGATGATGCAGCCTTCATAGGAAAAGTGTTCGGTGACGTCTTTACCGTTTTTATAATAGAATTGGCGCAACATGCCTTTTCCTACAAATACGATATTATGGCTTATCTGCCCTTCATTGAGTAATAATGCGCCCTTTTCTACTTCCTTGCGAATGAGGATTTCCTCTATCAACCTTCTTCCCTCGGGAGCCATGCCTGGATAGCGGGAGTTGATAGCGGCATCTACGGTTTCTTTCAATAGTGCATCCATAAAGCCATAATTTGTTTGTTCGAGGGGCAAAGATAAGGTTTTTACGAGAAAAAATCAGCTCCGTATGAAACTTTTGTTTACCCATTTCATGCCATACCAGCGGCGGACGAAAATGAAGCCGCGGATATTCTCGTCCAACAGGAAGGCTACCCACATGCCGCAGATACCCCAGCCGAAGGGGAAGCCGAAAAGGTATCCCACACCTACAGCTACACTCCACTGCACCACCAACCCTACGTAGAAGGGGTAGTTGACATCTCCTGCCGCACGAAGGGCGTTGGTGGCGAAGATGTTGATGGGGCGGCCTATTTCGAGGAGTACATCTATGATAAGGATGGTGGCACCCATACGTATGATGTCGGGGTTGGACGTGAGCCAGCCAAAGATGGCATGCCCCGAAAGAGCGAGGATGCAGGACAGCATGACGGTAATCATGACGGATTTCTTCATGACGTATTTTCCCATAAGGAAGGCTGCGTGAGGTTTCTTCTCGCCTATCAGATGCCCGATACAGATGGCTCCGCCTTGTGCCATGGAGATGCTGAACAGATAAGCGAACATGATGATGTTGACACAATAGGTACGGGTGGCGAGCGCTTCCACTCCCAACATGTTGATGAAGTAGGTGATGACGACCTGCGACGAGCTGTACGACAATTGTTCGCCGGCGGAGGGCAGGCCTACCTTCATCAGGTTCTTTAGTTCTATCCATGGAAAAGGGCGGAAGTATGCCGGTGGGAAACGGTGGATGTGCTTGCGGAACAGTATGACGAACAGTATAATCATGGAGACACCCCGGCTGAAGGCTGTGGAGATGGCGGCGCCTTCCACGCCCAGTTCCGGAAAGCCGAAGCGACCGAAGATGAGGGAGTAGTTGCCGATGATATTGAGGATATTGACTACGACGGTGACCATCATTGGGTAGATGGCCTTGTTGGCACTGCGCAGGGAGGCGGAGAGGGTGAGGGATAGTGCCTGGAAGAAGGCGAAAGCGCCTACGATACGCATATAGTCCATGCCGTCCTGCATCAGTTCAGCGGTGAGCCCCATCAGCCGGAGGATGGGATGGGCGCAGGAGAACAGTACCAGGCTGACCGTGATACCTACCGCCAGGTTGACGAGGATGGATACGCCGACTACTTGCACTACTTTCTTGTGTAGTTTCGCACCGAGATACTGGGAACACAGAACGGACGTTCCGAGGTTGATGACTTCGAAAACGAGGAAAGTGAGCATGATAATTTGGTTGACTACCCCTACGGCGGCAACACTGTTGTCCGAGTGGCGGCTCAGCATGATGGTGTCCACCGCACCGAGCATCATGATGAGAAGTGTCTCTATAAAAATGGGGGCGGCCAGCTTGGCAAGCCGCTTTTTCAGGCTTTCTTGTTGTATCATTGTCCGTGTATGTGCACTATACTTTAAAAATCGCGCAAAGATAAGGAAAGGTTGAAAAGGACGGTTTGATATGTATCAAATTTTTTTTCTTGTTTTAGGGTTTGAGTGTTAACGTGTTATCTCAAATTGTATGAAAACGGTGAAAAAAATATGTAGGAAAGATTTGCACAGTCCAAAAGTTTGCCCTACATTTGCACCGCATTTGAAAAGAATGCTGGTTATAAAAAAGGAAGTTTGGGTGAGTGGCTGAAACCACCAGTTTGCTAAACTGACGTACGGGTAACCGTACCGGGGGTTCGAATCCCCCAGCTTCCGCCAGATGCACTCTTAGCTCAGTTGGTAGAGCAACTGACTCTTAATCAGTGGGTCCAGGGTTCGAATCCCTGAGGGTGTACAAGACAAATGCGAGGGTGGGTTCATCTAACGGTTAGGATACATGCCTCTCACGCATGGTATACGAGTTCGATTCTCGTACCCACTACTAAAACAAGAAAGCGGTTGACTGATGAAACGGTTAACCGCTTTTTGTTTTTCATTTTTCTGTTGTAATCCGAAAATAGTTTCTATATTTGCACCCGCTATGGCGAAATGTATATTCTATATCTTGTTAGGGTTGTTCCTCATATCGAAGTTCACTTCCGTTTCTGATGATATGGAGGGATGTAAGACACTCCCTACTGCGGATGTGCATTATTTCTCCGGAGCCCAGCACAGCTTGTCGGGGGCAGATGGCAGACAATGCCAGGAAAAAGGGGAGGACGCGAATTATAATTGCCTGGCAGATGCCGGTTGCATAGGAAATACCTTCTCATTACGGCATGCCTCTTGCTCGAAATTGTTGAGGCTTAATCCGGACTTCATTGCCGCCAAGGTTGCGAGAACCCTGAAAACTCTGCTCCCGGAAGAAAAGACAACTTCTTTCCCCTTTACTTTCCATCCCCATAAGATTTCATATAGATATTATGTATATACGCTGAGGCGTATTCTTATTTAGTACTTTCCCTTCTTCTCTTTCGGGAGCCGGAGAGATTGCCCGTCTCCCCATGCCGAGTTTATCTCTATTTTTTTAAGTGCTGATAATCAATATATAATGGATTTTCTATTAGATTTTATTCTCCATATCGATCAGTATATGATTGATATAGTGCAGGAATATCATATGTGGGCGTATGCCATATTGTTTCTGATTATTTTCTGCGAAACGGGGCTGGTGGTCACACCTTTCCTGCCGGGCGATTCCCTGCTTTTTGTGGCGGGAGCTATTGCCGCACTGCCCGACATGCCTCTCGAGGTCAATGTGCTGGCTTTGATATTGTTTGTTGCCGCGGTATTGGGCGACTCTTGCAACTACATGATAGGGCATTTCTTCGGGCGAAGGCTCTTCAATAATCCCGATTCCAGAATATTCAAGCAAAGCCATCTCGACAAGACCCATGAGTTCTATAAGAAGTATGGAGGCAAGACAATTATCATAGCCCGTTTTGTGCCTATCGTCCGTACGTTTGCGCCATTCGTGGCGGGGATGGGTAAGATGCATTACTATTACTTCATGCTGTACAACCTGATTGGGGGCGCCTGCTGGATTGCCATCTTCTGTTATGCGGGTTATTTCTTCGGTGACCTTCCGTTTGTACAAGAGAACCTCAAACTGCTGATTGTGGCCATTATTGTGGTTTCCATACTGCCGGCCGTGGTAGAAGTGCTGCGTGCAAGACTGAAACAACGAAAACAAAAATAAATTAATATACTTAGTACATTTATCCATTATGAAGAATTCTTTTTTTAGCCGGTTCACACCGAAAGAACCGAAATTCTTTCCTTTGCTGAAGCAATTGTCTGAGATTTTATTGTCCTCGTCGGCTCTGTTGATAGAAATATTGGGCCATGACTCGCCTGAGAAGAGGGCGGAAGATTATAAACGAATCAAAGATTTGGAGCGCGAGGGCGATAAGCTGACCAATCTGATTCTGGATGAACTGGGCACTACTTTCATTACTCCTTTTGACCGGGAGGATATCCACGACCTGGCTTCGGGCATGGATGATGTGATTGATGGAATAAACAGCTGTGCCAAGCGTATCACTATCTATAATCCGCATCCTATTTCGGACAAGGGGAAAGAGCTGGGACATATGGTTCAACAAGAAGCGGCCCTCATCGGCCAGGCCATGGATGAACTGGAGGCATTCCGCAAGAGTCCGGATAAGCTGCGTGCATATTGCAACCAGCTGCATGACATAGAAAACCGGGCAGATGATATTTATGAATTTTTCATCACCAGGCTTTTTGAAGAAGAGAAGGACTGCATTGAACTCATCAAAATCAAGGAGATTATGTATGAGTTGGAAAAAACGACGGACGCAGCCGAACACGTGGGCAAGATTTTGAGGAGCCTGATTGTGAAATACGCATAAACGAACGGACGCATGGAACTATTAGTGATTATCATTGTACTGGCTCTGATATTCGATTATATCAACGGTTTTCATGATGCGGCCAATTCTATTGCCACCATTGTGTCTACCAAAGTGCTTACACCGTTTCAGGCGGTGATATGGGCGGCTTTCTTCAATTTTGTGGCCTTTTTCATCGCCAAGTGTGTCATCGGCGGTTTCGGCATTGCCAACACCGTATCGAAAACGGTGATGGAGCCTTACATTACTTTGCCTATCATTCTGGCCGGCGTGATTGCGGCTATTGCCTGGAATCTGTTCACTTGGTGGAAGGGAATCCCTTCCTCTTCTTCGCACACGCTTATCGGAGGTTTTGCCGGAGCTGCCATCATGGCACACGGTTTTGAGGCCATCCAGTTGAGTTTCATTCTGAAGATTGCGGCATTCATTTTTCTGGCTCCCTTGATTGGTATGGTGGTGGCATTTGGTTTTACGTTGTTGGTCTTGTACATTTGCCGCAGGGCGCATCCCCATACGGCCGAGTTGTGGTTCAAGAAACTGCAGCTGGTGTCTTCGGCTTTGTTCAGCATCGGGCACGGTCTGAATGATTCACAGAAGGTGATGGGTATCATTGCTGCGGCCATGATAGCCGGGCATTCGGAAGGACTGGGAATGGGGATAAACAGTATTGATGACCTGCCGGACTGGGTGGCATTCTCTTGTTTTACGGCCATTTCACTCGGTACCATGTCCGGTGGGTGGAAGATTGTGAAGACCATGGGAACCAAAATTACGAAGGTGACGCCGCTGGAAGGGGTGGTTGCGGAAACTGCCGGTGCGTTTACACTCTATCTGACGGAGTATCTGAAGATTCCGGTGAGTACGACACACACCATTACGGGAGCCATTATCGGGGTAGGGGCCACGAAGCGGCTTTCGGCCGTACGCTGGGGAGTTACGAAGAGTCTGATGACCGCCTGGGTGCTGACTATCCCCGTCAGTGCTTTGCTGGCAGCAGGGATTTATTGTATCGTATCTCTTTTTTAGAAGTGCTGCCGCATAAAAAATAGACGGGTTCGTTTTATTTTGCATGAGGTTTGCACTATCTTTGCAGCTTGAAACTGTAAAATAGAATGCACATTGGACTGGCTATATAGTTTATTCGTTGAACACTCCGCCTTGCAGGCGGTTGTGGTACTCTCGTTGATTTCCGCTATCGGATTGGGATTGGGAAAGATACATGTTTGCGGCATTTCATTGGGAGTGACGTTTGTATTCTTTGCCGGCATCATTGCCGGGCATTTCGGGTTGTCCATAGACCCGCAGATGCTGAATTATGCGGAAAGCTTCGGGCTGGTGATATTTGTGTATGCCTTGGGCTTGCAGGTGGGACCGGGCTTTTTCAGTTCTTTCCGTAAAGGAGGGGTACAGCTGAATATGCTCGCCACGGGTGTAGTGCTCATCGGCACCCTGCTGACTGTAGTGGGCAGCTATGGATTGGGAGTATCCCTGCCGGATATGGTGGGCATACTTTGCGGTGCCACGACAAATACACCGGCACTCGGTGCGGCACAGCAGACATTGAAACAGATGGGATTGGAGACCAGTACACCTGCTTTGGGGTGTGCGGTGGCATATCCGCTGGGGGTGGTAGGGGTCATTCTGGCTGTACTGTTCATCCGTAAGACGCTGGCGCATAAGGAAGACCTGGAATTGAAAGAGAAGGATGACGTGAACAAGCCTTATATTGTTGCGTTCCAGGTGCACAATCCTGCCATCTTCAACAAGAGTATCAAGGAAATAGGCGGGCTGAACAGCTATCCGAAGTTTGTGATTTCCCGCTTGTGGCGGGATGGGAATGTGAGTATTCCTACTTCGGAAAAGATTATAAAGGAAGGTGACCGCCTGCTGGTGATTACCTCGGAGAAAAATACACCGGCACTGACCGTGCTCTTCGGCGAGCAGGAGCATACCGACTGGAACAAGGAAGATATAGACTGGAATGCCATTGACAGCCAGCTGATTTCGCAACGTATCGTGGTGACACGTCCGGAGCTGAACGGCAAGAAGCTGGGCTCTCTCCATCTGCGTAATCATTACGGTATCAATATCAGCCGGGTTTATCGCAGTGGCGTGCAGTTGTTGGCCACAGCGGAACTGACCTTGCAATTGGGTGACCGCCTGACCGTAGTGGGCGAAGCCGCTGCCATACAAAATGTGGAGAAGGTGCTGGGCAATGCAGTGAAAAGCCTGAAGGAACCGAACCTAGTGGCGGTATTTATCGGCATTGTCATCGGTCTGGCTTTGGGAGCGATTCCTATTTCCATTCCCGGCATCAGCGCTCCCGTACGGCTCGGATTGGCAGGAGGTCCTATCATCGTAGGTATTCTTATCGGGACATTCGGTCCGAGGATGCACATGGTGACTTATACTACGCGCAGTGCGAACCTGATGCTCCGTGCATTGGGATTGTCTCTTTACCTGGCTTGCCTGGGACTGGATGCAGGTGCCCATTTCTTCGATACGGTATTCCGGCCGGAAGGGCTGTTATGGATTGCTACGGGTTTTGCGTTGACTGTGGTTCCGGTATTGATTATGGGTATCGTTACCTTCAAGTGGCTGAAGATAGATTTCGGAACAATGGCGGGTATGCTGTGCGGAAGCATGGCAAACCCCATGGCGCTGAACTACGCCAACGACACCATTCCGGGAGACAATCCGTCTGTAGCTTATGCTACGGTTTATCCGCTGTGCATGTTTCTACGGGTAATCATAGCCCAAGTGCTGCTCATGTTCTTCATTAATGGATAATGAAGAATGAGGGATATTATCAACTGTCAATTATCAACTATCAATTAAATAACTATGGGAAATATAACTCCGGAAAGTATTGTCAATGACTTGCGTTATTTGCAATTATTATCACGCAGTTTTCCTACCATTGCTGATGCCAGTACGGAAATCATCAATCTGGAGGCCATTCTGAATCTGCCGAAAGGTACAGAGCATTTTCTGACGGATATTCATGGTGAGTATGAGGCTTTTCAGCATGTGCTGAAGAATGCATCGGGGGCAGTGAAACGTAAGGTGAACGAAATATTCGGGCATACACTGCGCGAAAGTGAGAAGAAGGAAATCTGTACGTTAATTTATTATCCGGAAGAGAAGCTGCAACTTATCAAGGAGCAGGAAACGGACCTGGATGACTGGTATTTGATAACACTGAACCAGTTGGTAAAAGTATGCCAGAACGTTTCGTCCAAATATACCCGTTCGAAAGTACGCAAGGCACTTCCGGCAGAGTTCTCGTATATCATTCAAGAGCTGTTGCACGAATCGAGCATCGAACCCAACAAACATGCCTATATCAATGTCATAATCAGTACCATTATTTCTACGAAGCGTGCGGATGACTTTATTGTGGCGATGTGCAACCTTATCCAGCGTCTGACCATCGACTCGCTGCATATCGTGGGCGATATATACGACCGCGGACCGGGTGCGCATATTATCATGGATACTCTCTGCGATTATCATAATTTCGACATCCAATGGGGTAACCACGATATTCTGTGGATGGGTGCCGCATCGGGTAATGATGCTTGTATAGCCAACGTAATCCGTATGTCGATGCGCTATGCCAATTTAGCAACGCTGGAGGATGGTTATGGCATCAATCTGTTGCCGCTTGCGACGTTTGCCATGGATACCTATGCGGATGACCCTTGCACTATCTTTGCGCCGAAAATGAACTTTGCCGATGCGGAATACAATGAGAAGACCTTGCGGCTGATTACACAGATGCACAAGGCGATTACGGTTATCCAGTTGAAACTGGAGGCGGAAATCATCAGCCGTCGTCCAGAGTTCGGTATGGAGAACCGGAAACTGCTGCATCTGGTGGATTTCGAACGTGGTGTGTTTGTATACGAAGGTAAGGAATATCCTTTGCGCGATGTGAATTTTCCCACCGTAGACCCGGCGGACCCGTATCGTCTGTCGGACGAAGAGCGTGAATTGATGCATCGGATTCATTCTTCTTTCATGAACAGCGAGAAGATGAAGAAGCACATGCGCTGCTTGTTTACGTATGGCGGCATGTATCTGGTGTGCAACAGTAACCTGCTTTATCATGCTTCCGTGCCTCTGAATGCGGACGGCAGTTTCAAACATGTCCGCATCGGTCAAAAGGAATACTGGGGACGCAAGTTGCTGAAAAAGACCGACCAGCTGATACGTACCGCTTACTTTGACGAGGACGGTTCGGACGAGAAACAGTTTGCACTGGATTATGTCTGGTACATGTGGTGCGGACCGGATGCCCCTTCCTTCGATAAAGACAAGATGGCTACTTTTGAACGCTATTTTGTGGCCGACAAAACATTGCATAAGGAGACGAAAGGGCATTACTATGCTTTGCGCAACGAAGCGGCGGTGTGCGACCGCATTCTTGAAGAGTTCGGCGTGAAGCCGGGGCCACACTCGCATATCATCAACGGGCATGTACCGGTAAAGACCATTAAAGGTGAGAAACCCATCAAAGCGGATGGTAAGCTGCTGGTGATTGACGGTGGTTTTTCAAAAGCCTATCAGCCGGAAACGGGAATTGCGGGATATACGCTGGTATATCATTCCCACGGCTTGCAGTTGGTGCAGCATGAGCCGTTCCAGAGCCGTCAGAAAGCCATTGAAGAAGGACAAGACATCAAGTCTACAACCCTGGTTGTCGAATTCAATTCGCAGCGTATGATGGTGAAGGATACGGATAAAGGAAGTGAACTCGTTACGCAGATTCAGGATTTGATGAAACTGCTGGTGGCGTATAGGACGGGGCTGATTAAGGAGAAACAATAATTTATAATTTCAGTATCGTCACCCCGCCCTCTACAATGATGCCTTTGTCATAGGTTTTCCCTTGGGTGTAGTAGCGGCTGCCGCCATAACCGCCGGTGAGGAATATGCCAAAGCGCTCGGTCAGGTGGTATTCCAGATTGACACGTGCCTGGAGGGCATAGAGACGTGCCGGAATGCCGTAGTCCTTGTTCTTGAAGGTTTCTATATGTTGGTATCCCAGATCTCCGCTGATGAACAGCTGTTTGTAGAGCGGTAATTCAAGACCGGCACGGTAGAAGAGGGCAGCGGAAAACTTATCGCCAAAATCCAGATAATGGGTACCGCCACCGAGGATGGTATAGAAGAGCCGGTTCTTGAAACGGGCACCTACATTCAGCTTGGTGGCATTACCACCGAAAAACATCAGTTGAACTTTTGTTTGGGGATTGGCATTGACTAATCCCAACTGGAAACCATCTAATTTTTCTTTGTAGTAGTTGAATAGACCTATTTGAAGCCCTTTGGCACGTATGGCCATATTGGCAGCGCCTATTTGTAATCCTCGGGCTGTACCACCCACCACATTGCCCAGGCCGGAAACCTGAACACCGGTCATATCTCCGGCGGTGATGTTGGTAAGGGCGGACATCTGCATGCCATTCAAGTCTTCACCGATTACACTTAGCAGGCCGGCCCCTGAAAATCCTTTGAAATTTCCACCGGAAATATTGGCGAGTCCGGCAAAGTGTATGCCGGAAGCACCTTCTCCGCTGATATTCAACAGGCCGCCTATGGAGGCGCCACGATTATAGTCCCCACTGATGTTTGCCAGACCGGAAATGATGACGCCTTGCGCATGGTTTCCGGTGATACCTACCAGTCCCGAAACGGATACTCCGATAAGGTTGTTGCCATTGATGTTGGTAATTCCTGCTATCTGCATGCCTCGCATGCTTCCCCCCACCATATTTGACAGACCTGCCATCTGTACACCGTTCACATCCCTGCCGGTTACACTGCCAAGAATATTCATGCCGAGGCCATTCAGACGGTTCATGGAGGAGAACACACCCAGATTGAAGCAGGTGCTTCCTATGGTATCAGTCCGCTGTGTGGAGATGTTTTTCCATAAGGAGATATTGATACCTACCGGGCCATGGTCTGTTCGTGGAGAGCGTTGTTTCCGGAAAGATTTCTCGGAGGATTTCTGAATCGTATCCGGCTGTACGCTGCCCGGATTATGTTCTTGGGCAAGAGCTGTCCCTGCAAAAAGCAGGGACACAAGGAGGAGGGAAAGGTTTCGTTTCATACTTTTTTTCTATATTTCGTCCGGCCAGGGAGCTGGTTGGCGGGTGGCACGCAACAGAGGGCGCTGCGCATCCACAGACCGGAGGTAATTACTTAATTTCCGTGACAACTCTTTGACAACTTCAGGCTTCTCTCGGGCCATATCATGTTTTTCACTGATGTCGGCGGGGATGTTGAAAAGTTCCCGTCTACCGTCACCGAAATAATACACCAGCTTCCACTCGCCCGAACGGATGGAGCAAGTGGCTCCGATGCCCGGGCCGGAAGGACCCCAGCTATTGGGATAATGCCAGTAGATATCACGGTCTTTCATTTTACCTTTTCCGGTGAGCAATGGCATGAAACTGATGCCGTCGCGTTGCTGTACGGTTGTATAGTTGTCTACGCCTGCCATCTCAAGGATGGTGGGGAAGAAGTCCTCTATCATCAGGTAATGGTCGCATTGGGTTTGGGGCGCTACGATGCCCGGCCAGCGGACAATCATCGGTTCACGTATGCCTCCTTCGTAGGCGGAACCTTTACCACTATTGAGCGGATAGTTCTGGACATGCAGTTGTCCGGCGCGGGTATGGGCCGCCAAACCGCCATTGTCGGACATGAAGATGAGGATAGTGTTTTCCGTCAGGTTGTTCTTGTCCAGATAGTCCATGATGTCTCCCAGACTTTTGTCCATACCCTCAATGAGAGTAGCATAGGCGGCTTCTACCGGAGGAAGGCCTTTGTCCAGGTACTTCTGGTAAAAACGCATGTCAGGTTGTATAGGGGTATGGATGGCATAGTGTGCCATGTACAAAAAGAATGGCTTGTCAGTCTGCTGTGCATCGTCCAGTGCCTTCATGGCCTCTATGGTAAGGGCTTCACTTAGGAAAGTGTCGGTTCCATGATATTTCTCCAGACCGGGTACGGCAGCCAGCGGGCTTTTACCGTCTGTTTTGTTGCCGAAATTCTCCTTGCCATAGTAGCTGGCAGGTGAACCGGCAGCATGTCCGGCTATGTTCACTTCAAATCCCATTTTCAACGGGTCGGCTCCGGGAGTGCCTTCAGCACCGAAGTGGGCTTTTCCGCAATGAATGGTGTGATAGCCATGGTCTTTGAGCACTTCGGCCAGGGAGGTGACTTGTGTGGTCCGTTCCACGCCAGGCTCTTGACAAATGCCGTTAACGTTCCATTCCGGATAAATCATGACCGAGTCGGGTTGTTCATGGGTAGTGTTCTTGCGGAGGGTCCAACTGGTGACTCGATGCCTGGCAGCATTCATTCCCGTAAAAAGGCTGACACGTGTAGGTGAACTGATACTGCATGCATAGGCCTGTGTAAACATTTTGCCTTGTGTAGCCATCCGTTCCATGTTGGGAGTATGGTACGTATCGTTGTACTTGGTACGCTGTGTCCAAAAAGGGAGGGACGTGTCTTGCCATCCCATGTCATCCACTAGGAACAGAATGATGTTTGGATGCTCTTTTGGAGCAGGTACGGCATCCCCAGGCGGCATGCCATACGCTTCTCCCGCCATTCCGCATATCGGAAGCATGGCGGATAATAATAAATCGTTTCTCATTTAGATAATAATTTAGAAAGGGTTAGATAGGTTGTAGTTTAATTGTTTTTTACATTATCCTTTGGCCTCCTGATACAAGAAGCGTTTGATAGATTTCTTCGGCGTTTTTTCAAATTCTTCAGGATAGATTTTCATTTTGAATATCTGGCTGTATGCGGGCAGTTCTGCATTCAGTGCCACACGGTTTTCCTCCATGACGCGTTCGATGTCGTCATTGTTCAGCCCATGGGCAAAGGCATCATCGAAGTCGGGGTAAACCAGACCTACCAGTTTCTCATTCTGCTGCACGATGATGCTTTCGGCTACATACGGCATATTGTTCAGTTTGTCTTCTATCTCTTCCGGGTAGATATTCTGACCGCTCGGACCAAGGAGCATGTTCTTGCTGCGTCCCTTGATGCTTACGTTGCCTTCGGCATCCATCAGGGCAAGGTCTCCGGTGTGCAGCCAGCCGTCTTTGTCGAGTACCTCTCCGGTGGCTTCGTCGTTCTTGTAGTAACCCAGCATGACATTGGGACCACGGCAGACAATCTCTCCCGGAATGTTTTCGGGATCGGATGATAGGATTTTCACCTCCATACGCGGTGCAGCCTTTCCGCATGAACCGGGTTTGAAGCGGGTCCAATCCTCGTAACAGATGATGGGGCCGCATTCCGTCATTCCATAGCCTACCGTATAGGGGAAATCTATCATCTTTAAGAACTGCTCCACTTCCTGGTTGAAGGCAGCTCCTCCTACAATGATTTCTGTAAAGTTTCCGCCAAAGGCTTGAATCATCTGGTCGCGTACGGTCGCCTTTATCTTGTCGTTAATGATGGGTACTTTCAGCAACAGCTTCATGGCGGGAGTTTCCAGCTTGGGCAGTACGCTCTTCTTTATAATCTTTTCGATAATGAGCGGAACAGCCACAATCAGGTTAGGCTTCACTTCGGTGAAAGCCTGGAAAATGATTTTGGGGCTGGGCATGCGAGTGAGGAAGAATATGTGGCAACCTACGGCGAATTCATACAGAAACTCGAATGCAAGTCCGTACATATGTGCCATTGGCAGCATGGAGACAATCTTGTCACCGGCTTTCAGCGGCAATACTTCGAAAGCAAAAGTGGTGTTTGACCAAAGGCTGCGGTAGGGCAGCATCACTCCTTTGGAGTAACTGGTGGTGCCGGATGTATAGTTGATGACCGCCAGTTCGTCGGGCTGGTCCTTGTGATAACTGACATGTTCCTTGCGGAAGTTCTTGGGGTATTTCTTACCGAACATTTCGTTGAGATGTTCGCGGGCATAGTCCAACTTTTCGCTGCGGGAGACAAGAATGTAGAAGTCTGCCATCATCATGATGCCCTCCAATAGCGGCATGGCGCTTTCGTTGAGGTTTTCCCAAACCTGGTCGCCTACGAAAAGCAGTTTGGCTTCGGAATGGTTCACGATGTTGTGTACATTGTCTGCCTTGAACTCGTGAAGGATGGGGACGATTACCGCACCGTAGGTCAATGTTGCGAGGAACGTTACGCCCCAGTGGGAACTGTTGCGGCCACAGACGGCAATCTTATCGCCTTTCTTGATGCCGCTTGCCTCGAAAATGATATGCAACTTTTCTATTTTGCGGGCTACGTCCTTATATTGTAGGGTTGCTCCCTTGTAGTCGGTCAGAGCGTCTAAATCCCAATTTTCCTTTATGCTATTCTCTATATAGGCGATAAAACTTTGTTCCATGATATTTAATTGCACATTTGATTGAAAATTGTGCAAATATAAGGGTTTATATATAGAAAGCAAACTTTTATAAGGAAAATAGTTTTTATGGCGGCTATTTGCTAAAACTCGACAGTTATACCTAAAGTAGGCAGGATAGTGCCGCTTTCCTGCTTGAGGTATTTCATTTTATAGCGCTGTTCGGCAACAGGAGCGGACGGATTTTCGATGATGCCCGTACTCATTATCACATCCGGCTGTTTCAGTTTGTTGCCGGTGATATTCTGTATGTCCAGATAGATTCCTATCATGCAGTGATGGAAGTAGAAGGACTTGTCCACACGCAAGTCTAACTGGGCAAAGTTGGGAAGCCGTCCGGTATTATAGTACGCATAGTCGTAGTAGGGCTGTCCTTTGGCATCCCATGCTTCTACGAGTGATGATTTGTCTTCATCATAGGGAGTGTAGGGGCTACCGCCTATATAGCTTAGCTTGCCTCCTATGCTCCAGCGCCGGGGCAGGTTGTATGTACCGCTCATGTTGAGTATGAAACGGTTGTCCCAGGCAGATGGAATGAAGTCTCCATTTGAACGGTTGCGGTATTCGCTGCGGTATAAGGTGAAGGAGGATACGAGATTGAACTTGCCGGATGCCTGCCAGCGGAACATGGTTTCCAGTCCGTAGGCCCTGCCGCTGGCTGTAGGGACGAGTGCTTCATTGCCGGTGACACCGTAATCGTTTCCTTTGCATGCCAACGGAATGTTGTCTTGAAGGGAAAGTGGCATACGGCTGTAACGCTTGAAGAAACCTTCTGCAGAAACCATGAACCGGTCTTGCAGGTGCCAGTCCAGACCGAGGCTACTTTCAAAGACCTGCATGTACTTCAGGTTTTTGTTGAGATATTGCCCTTCATTGTCTTTATATCCCAAAGCGGTGTAGGGAGGCAATTGGTGGTAGAGGCCGGTACTTCCGCTCAGGGTCCATTGTTCCGAGAGTTTGTAGGATGCAGAGAGGCGTGGGGAGAACTGTTTCCATAGCTGCCGCATCTTTCGGTTGTAAGTGTTGCCGTCCATACGGATACCGGCGGAAAGGGCGAGACGCTTGTCGGCGGTGGTATAGTCGGAAGAGAAGAAAGCACCCCAGCCGAAGATGTTGAGTGAGGTTTCGTAGATGGAAAGCGTACCCGAATGACTGCCGTATAGTCTTTGCCGGCTGTGGTTTGTATAGATGGAGTTGTTCAGTTCTGCTCCTTCCTTTAGGGTCCATGCTCCCAAGCGCGTCTGGTTTTCAAAACGCAGGGTGGTCTTTTGCTCTGTGGAGCGTAGGCGCAGGGTCAGGTTGTCTTCGGAAGAGTCATCGTTGTTGCGGTATTTCAGATTGCGGTTGTTCAGGTAGTTATGGCTCAGTATAAGGGATTGCACGTGTCTTCCATTGTAGTGTCTGTAAGAGGCTCCGAGAGTGAATGTTTCCTGATGGATGGTGGGGAGATAGCTGAGCAGATATTCGGCATCTTCTCCTTTTTCATCGGTATTCAGTTTCATCTTGTCAATGCCTACGAGACCAAGCAGGGTCAGCTCGCTGTGCTTGTTGAAACGGGTTTTTGTTTTGAATTGTCCGTCAATGAAATTGGGCAGGAAGGGCAGTCCCAAAGCCTTGAACAAAAGTTGCAGGTAGGACTGGCGTGCAGAGAACAGATAAGTGGTGCGTTGTCCCAGGTGTCCTGCTCCGCTGAGCGAGACTTCTGATGCACCGATGGTGGCTTTGAACGCCTGCTTGTCCGGATTGCCGTCCTTGAGGCGGAAGTCGAGGACGGAACTCAAGGCTCCGGAGCGGTTGGCGGGGAAGGCGCCCGTATAAAATGTAATCTCGCGTATCAGGTCGGCATTGACAATGCTTACCGGTCCTCCGGATGCACCTTGAGTGGCAAAGTGGTTGATGTTGGGAATTTCGATGCCATCCATATAAAAGCGGTTTTCGGAAGGAGAACCGCCCCGAACAATCAAGTCGTTTCGATAGCCGATGGGAGAGAAAGAGACACCGGGATAGGAGCGTACGATGCGCGAGACATCCCGGTTGGCTCCGGGACTTTTCTCTATTTCCTGCAGGCCGATGATACGCATGCTGACCGGGCTTTCGATACTTCGCCGGAAGGGGGAAGGCATCACCACTACTGTGTTCAGCAGATTGGCATCCTCTTCCATCTCTATCTCAATGAGCGGAGTTGAGGCTGAAACGATATATTCGGGGGTGGAAACAGTCTGGTATCCTATGCAGGATGCCTCAAGGCTATAAATGCCTGGAGGCACCTGCTCTATCTTGAATGTGCCGAGTGAATCGGTGGAAGCCCCTTTCCCGGGGATACCGGTAACGAAAACGTTGGCGTAGGCCACGGGTTGTCTGGACTGTCTGTCGATGACTTTGCCGCGAACGGAATAGGTCACGGGAACCATCATGGCATGTACGGTTGGGCTGATACCTGATAAAAGTATCAGCAATATAAACAATACAGCTCCCACCTTGTGCCGCATGACATTCATGGCTAACCAGACGTCACTAATTACTTTCCCAAGTACCATCGGTACATGCGTTGCACACCTTCCTCGATATCAATCTTATGATGCCATCCCAATGCATGTAACTTGCCGGGATCGGTCAGTTTGCGCATGGTGCCGTCGGGTTTGGAAGTGTCGAAGGTCAGCCGGCCTTGATAACCTACGGTGTTGACAATCAGTTCTGCCAACTGGCGGATAGTGATTTCCTTGCCCGTACCGATATTGATGTGGCAGTTGCGGATTTCCTTGTCGTCCAGCTTGAAGGTATCTTTGAAGTCGACGTGTTCCATGACGAAGACGCTGGCATCTGCCATCTCCTCGCTCCAGAGGAATTCGCGCAAGGGGGTGCCGGTACCCCATAATCTCACTTCTTCTTCGCTGATGCCGTATTTCCGGAGGATATTCAGAATGTCCTCTTTGCTGCTGTCGCCGTTGATGCCTTCCACCGGACGCAGGTTCATGTCGTGGCGTACGGCATCCCAGTCGCCTTGTTTCAGGCAGTGGGCGAGGTGTATCTTGCGTATCATGGCAGGGAGCACGTGGCTGCGTTCCAGGTCGAAGTTGTCGTTGGGACCGTAAAGGTTGGTGGGCATCACGGCAATGTAGTTCGTACCGTATTGAAGATTGAAGCTTTCGCACATTTTCAGTCCGGCTATTTTGGCGATGGCATAGGGCTCGTTCGTGTATTCCAGCGGAGAAGTGAGGAGTGCGTCTTCTTTCATCGGCTGTTCGGCATCACGGGGATAGATGCAGGTGCTGCCCAGAAAGAGAAGTTTTTTCACTCCGTGGCGGAAGCTTTCGCCGATGACGTTCTGCTGTATCTGCAAGTTCTTGTAGATGAAGTCGGCACGGTAGATACTGTTGGCCATGATGCCACCCACAAAGGCGGCGGCAAGGAATACATATTCGGGCTGTTCCTCGTCGAAGAAGCGGCGTACGGCAACTCCGTCGAGCAGATCGAGTTCTGTGTGGGTCTTGCCGATGAGATTGGTGTATCCTTTCTCCTCAAGATTTTTCCAGATGGCAGAACCTACCAGTCCCCGGTGGCCTGCTACATATATTTTGGCATTTTTGTCTAACATTGTTGTCTGAAAGTTTAATAGTTCATTCAAAGCTCTTTGCTTCTTAAATACAGTTTCTTCACAAATTTCATGTCGTGCTCTGCCATGATGCGTACCAACTCTTCAAAACTGGTCTGCCTCGGATTCCATCCCAGCAGTGTTTTTGCTTTGGTGGGGTCGCCCAGCAATTGTTCCACTTCGGCAGGCCGGAAATATTTGGGGTCGACTTCCACGAGGACTTTTCCGGTCTGTGTGTCGATACCCTTCTCATCCACTCCCTGGCCTTCCCAGCACAGAGTGATGCCTACCTCTCGGAATGCCAGTGTCGCAAATTCGCGTACGGTATGCATTTCTCCGGTGGCAATGACGAAGTCTTCGGGGGTGTCGTGCTGCAGGATGAGCCACATGCACTCGATGTAGTCTTTGGCATATCCCCAGTCGCGCCGGGCATCCAGATTGCCCAGATACAGCTTGTCCTGGAAGCCTTGGGCGATGCGGGCAGCCGCCAGTGTGATTTTTCTTGTCACGAAGGTTTCACCTCGGCGTTCGCTCTCGTGGTTGAAGAGTATGCCGTTTACAGCAAACATGCCATAGCTTTCGCGGTAGTTCTTTGTAATCCAAAAGCCATATTGTTTGGCTACGCCATAGGGGCTGCGGGGATAGAACGGGGTCGTTTCGCTTTGCGGCACTTCCTGCACTTTTCCGAAGAGCTCGGAAGTGGAGGCCTGGTAGATGCGTGTCTTCTTTTCCATACCGAGAATGCGTACGGCTTCGAGCATGCGTAGGGTGCCTACGGCATCGGTTTCGGCGGTATATTCGGGCACGTCGAAGGATACTTTGACATGGCTTTGGGCGGCAAGGTTATATATTTCGTCCGGCTGCACACTCTGGATGATACGGATGAGAGAGCTGGAGTCTGTCATGTCTCCATAGTGCAGGTTAATGGTACGTTTCTGTTTCATGTCGCGTACCCACTCATCGAAGTAGAGGTGTTCGATGCGGCCGGTGTTGAAAGAGGAAGAGCGACGCAGGATACCGTGCACTTCATATCCTTTCTGCAGGAGGAATTCGGCAAGGAACGAGCCGTCCTGCCCGGTAATGCCGGAGATAAGGGCTTTCTTCATAATGTATGCTTCTTGTTATTATGTCTTTTCGGACTGCAATATTCGTTATTTTCCACGAGATGGCAAAATATAAACTATTTCTTTCCCATCACTTTGTCGATAATCAGTGCGATTGCCCCGTCGCCCGTCACATTGCAGGCAGTACCGAAGCTGTCCATCGCTATGTATAGTGCAATCATCAGCGCTTGTGCCGACTCGTCGAAGCCCAGCATGGATTGCAGGATGCCCAGTGATGCCATGATGGCGCCTCCCGGTACCCCGGGAGCGGCTACCATAGTGATGCCCAGCATGAAGATGAATCCTGCAAATAGAGGGAAATCATGGGGCATGCCTTGCATTATCATCAGTGCCAGGGCGCATGCCACAATCTTCAATGTGCTGCCCGACAGATGGATGGTGGCGCAAAGTGGGATGACGAATCCGGCAATATCGGCAGAGACGCCGTTCTTCCGACTTTGCGCCAATGTTACGGGGATAGTGGCGGCACTGGATTGAGTGCCTAGAGCCGTGAAGTAGGCAGGCATCATCCGTCCCAGTAGTTTGAGAGGGTTCTTGCGGACAAACAGTGCCGCAATGCTGTATTGGAATACCAGGAGAAAGATGTGAAGCAGGAAGATTACACCGATAATCTTAATAAAGACCATCAGGATGCCGAATACTTGTCCACTGTGCGTCATGTTGAGGAAAATGCCGAAAATATAGATGGGAAGCAGCGGCAATATCACTGCACTGATCATGCGGATGACAATCTCTTGAAAATCGCGTGCCGCATTTTTCAGTACCTCACTTTTCAGATGAGCCAGGCCCAGCCCCAGTGTGAAGGCAAGTACGAGTGCGGTCATAACATTCATCAAGGGCGGGATACCCACGGAAAAATAGGGAAGAATGCCTTGAGACTCACTGACTTCTTCTAACGGCACCCCGGTTTCTATGAGGGAAGGAAATACCGCCATACCGGTGAAGTAGGAGAGAAAGCCGGAGAATAGGGTAGCTCCGTAAGCAATGAGCGCCGTGATGACCAGCATCCGTCCGGCTCCTTTGCCGATGTCGGCAATGGCAATCGTGACCAGTCCCACAATGATGAGGGGGATGGAGAAGTTCAGGAATTCACTGAAAATGGCATTGAATGTTACGAACAGCCGTACCAGCGAAGCCGGTAGGAAATTTCCGAAAAGTATACCTAAGATAATGGCAATGATGATGCGTGGCAATAGTCCGATGTGGAAGTTCTTCATGAGCATTGGTTTTCTGTCTGGTTGAAAAATAGGCTTTCGCTGACAAAAGTACTATTTTATTTTCGTAATTCATACGAACAAATGCTGTTAGCATTTTGTTTCCATATAAAGACAAAATTTACATGAATATGAAGAATTTAAATAAAACAGACATTGGACTTATCGGTCTGGCAGTTATGGGCGAGAATTTGGCCCTCAATATGGCAGATAAGGGATGGAATGTTTCGGTATATAATCGTACGGTTCCGGGAGTGGAAGAAGGGGTGGTGGAACGTTTTGTGAACGGCCGCGCCAAAGGGAAAAAAATTGAAGGCTATACAGATATAGCCGAATTTGTAACTTCCATTGCCATACCCCGCAAAATAATGATGATGGTTCGTGCCGGCAGTGCGGTGGATGAACTGATGGAACAGCTGTTTCCCCATTTGTCCGAAGGGGATATCCTGATTGACGGTGGTAATTCCAATTATGAGGACACCAACCGGCGTGTGGCATTGGCCGAAAAGAAAGGCTTCCGTTTTGTGGGAGCTGGAGTTTCCGGTGGAGAGGAAGGAGCGCTGAACGGCGCGTCTATCATGCCCGGAGGATCTGAAAGTGCCTGGCCTGAGGTGAAGCCTATCCTGCAGAGTATTGCGGCAAAAGCATCTGACGGTACTCCGTGCTGCCAGTGGATTGGTCCTGCCGGTTCCGGTCATTTCGTCAAGATGATACATAACGGTATCGAATATGGAGATATGCAGCTTATTGCCGAAGCTTATTGGGTGATGAAGAATCTGCTTGGTCTGGACAATGGACAGATGGCGGAAATCTTTGCTGATTGGAATGAGGGTAAGTTGCGTAGCTATCTCATTGAAATTACCGCCAACATACTGCGTCATAAGGACAAATCAGGAGGTTACCTGATAGATAAGATATTGGATACCGCCGGACAGAAAGGTACGGGCAAGTGGTCCGTTATCAATGCGATGGAGCTGGGCATGCCGTTGGGGCTGATTGCTACGGCTGTGTTCGAACGTAGTTTGTCGGCACAGAAGGGCTTGCGTGAAACGGCTTCCAAGCAATTTGTATGCCGACGCTCGCAGGCGGTGTACAACAAGTCGGAGATGGTGAAGGATATCTATTCCGCACTCTATGCTTCCAAATTAGTGTCATATGCTCAGGGATTCGCCGTGTTGCAGCGTGCATCCGACGCTTTTGCCTGGAACCTCGATTTGGCATCCATCGCCCGCATGTGGCGGGGCGGCTGCATCATCCGTAGTATTTTCCTGAACGACATAGCTACGGCTTTCGAGGCAAAAGACAAGCCCAAACATCTGCTGTTGGCTCCTTATTTCAAAAATGAAATGCAGCTGTTGCTTTCCGGCTGGAAACATCTGGTGGCACAATCCATGAAAGAGGAACTTCCGGTGCCTGCATTCTCGTCCGCCTTGAATTATTTCTATTCGCTGGTGTCTGCCAAGTTGCCTGCCAATATGATTCAGGCGCAACGTGACTATTTTGGTGCGCATACCTTTGAAAGGACAGACGAGTTGCGTGGACAGTTTTTCCATGAAAATTGGACGGGACACGGAGGAGATACGAAATCGGGTACGTACAATGTGTGAGAAAGGGGGAGAAGATGATGAATAAATTAGTGATTGTTATATTCGGCGCTTCGGGTGACTTGACGAAGCGCAAACTGATGCCGGCGCTCTATACTTTATATAGTGGCGGGCGGTTGCCGGAAGGATTCTCCATTCTGGGGATAGGACGCACCGAGTATACGGATGCCCGTTACCAAGAATATATAATGAGTGAATTGAGTAAGTTCGTAGCTTCCAAAGAGCAGGTGGAAGATAAAATGAGGGATTTTTGCAGTCATCTGCATTACCAGACATTGGATCCCGCCGAGGTTGAAGGCTATCATCTGCTGGACGGACGTTTACAAGAGTTTACCGGTGAGCAGAAACCGGACAACCTGCTGTTCTATCTGGCTACTCCACCTTCCTTGTACGGTGTCATTCCCTTGCACTTGAAGGCGGCCGGTCTGAACCGTCCTGATACGCGTATCATCGTTGAAAAGCCGTTCGGTTACGATTTGGAGTCAGCCAGAAAGCTGAATAGCATTTATGCTTCCGTTTTCAAGGAGCATCAGATTTACCGCATCGACCATTTTTTGGGTAAGGAAACGGCGCAGAACATTCTCGCCTTCCGTTTTGCCAACGGAATCTTCGAACCGCTATGGAACCGTAATTATATAGACTATGTGGAGATTACAGCCGTAGAGAATCTGGGTATCGAAGGACGTGGCGGATTCTATGAAGGTGCCGGAGCCCTGCGCGATATGGTACAAAACCACCTCATACAGCTTGTGGCGCTCACTGCATTGGAACCGCCTGCCGTTTTCAATGCCGATAATTTCCGCAACGAGGTGGTGAAGGTCTATGAGTCATTGGCCCCCTTGACAGAGGAGGATTTGGAGGAACACATTGTCCGCGGACAATATACGGCTTCGGGCTCGAAAGCCGGGTATAGGGAAGAGAAGAACGTGGCACCTGATTCGCGTACCGAAACGTATATTGCCATGAAAATCGGTATTAACAACTGGCGGTGGAAGGGTGTTCCTTTCTATATCCGTACCGGCAAACAAATGCCGACAAAGGTGACTGAGATTGTTGTACATTTCCGTGAGACGCCCCATCAGATGTTTCGTTGCGAGGGTGGACATTGTCCCCGCGCGAATAAGCTGATTCTCCGCCTGCAACCCAATGAAGGCATTGTGCTGAAATTCGGCATGAAGACTCCCGGACCGGGATTTGACGTGAAGCAGGTGATGATGGACTTCAGTTATGACCAGTTGGGCGGGCTGCCTACCGGCGATGCCTATGCCCGTCTGATAGAGGACTGCATACAAGGTGACCCTACACTCTTTACCCGCAGCGACGCGGTAGAGGCTTCATGGCGCTTTTTCGATCCCGTGTTGCGCTATTGGAAAGAGCATACGGATGCTCCTTTATATGGGTATCCCGTAGGTACATGGGGACCTTTGGAAAGTGAAGCGATGATGCACGAACATGGTGCTGAGTGGACCAATCCGTGTAAGAATTTGACTAATACAGATGAATATTGCGAGTTATGAAAAGTTATGTTTACCATTCGGCTACAGCTACGGCACATGCGTTGATTGAACATTTGATTGCGATGATGGAGCGTGAGCCGGAAAAGACCTTTTATTTTGCATTCAGCGGGGGGAGTACTCCTTCGTTGATGTTTGACATTTGGGCTAACGAGTACAAGGAGGTGACTCCTTGGATGCGGATGCGGATTTATTGGGTGGATGAACGGTGTGTGCCGGCAGAGGATTATGAGAGCAATTATGGTACCATGCGCCGTTTGCTGTTGGACGAAGTAGGCATGCCCGATGAATACGTTTACCCTATTTATGGAGTGAACCGCCCGGAGATTGAAGCAAATAACTATTCGACGCTGGTTTGCCGCACGGTTCCGCTTTGGGGTGGTTTCCCGGCCTTCGATGTTGTTTTGCTCGGTGCTGGAGACGACGGGCATACCTCCTCTATCTTTCCGGGGCAGGAATATCTGCTTTCTTCCTTTCATCCTTATGAGGTGAGTGTCAATCCCTATAATGGGCAGAAACGCATAGCCATGACCGGCTGCCTTTTGTTTGCTGCGAAGAATCTTATTTTCTTTGTTACCGGCAAGAATAAGGCGGATGTGGTCCGCGATATTCTTGATTCTGGGGATACCGGTCCGGCAGCTTATGTGGCCCACCATGCCGAGCGTGTGGAATTGTTCCTCGATGCTCAGGCCAATGGCGGGAAAATGTCTACTTAGATGTACCGCTCTCCAGAATGCTTACGATGGAGAATAATGTAAAGCAGATGCCTCCCAAACCGGCCAGTACGCGTGCAGGGACAAAATAGGCATTGTGCAGGCTTGCCATCTCAAACAGAAAGGCGGAGAGAAACAGACAAGCCAGGGCCGTGAAGACCGGAATCAGCGGGATGCGGTTGGCCAGCTTGAAAGTGTTCCGCCAGATGGCGGCAAGCAGGATGACTTTGCTGGAAATGCTGTAGCATACCAGTCCCAGGCCTATCATAATATATCCTGTGGAGGAGAGTGCCGGATTGCTGTTGGCCAAGACCAGAAGTCCCCAGAGAATGCTGATGCTGCCCATTATCAAAACAAGGGCCGGCCACCGTTTCCGTTCAGACTTTGTATAGTTGTTGCGTATCTGGCGGACGATGGTTGCAACCAGCGCCACCAAGCTGGAACAGATACAAGCAAGTCCTGCCATGACATGGCCTGCTACATAATATGCATTGTGCTCGCTGCTTTTTGACAATAGCCAGAAGGCCCATATCCATGCCATTACTGCCATAAGGGTGGCAACTGCTATCAGGATATATCCCTGGGAGGAATTGAATGCATCGGCAGGTTGTAGCTGGTCGGTACGTTCCGAGTTGGCGGGAATGAGGGTGAAGCGGGTGGAGGCTGTGGCTGTGGTAGCTACACAAGCTGTGATGAAACCGACTCCGCAAATCACGTGTCCTGCCACGAAATTGCTTGCCGTGGCAGCTTCGTGCATATAATTCCAACCATAGATTACTGTGAGTACGGCTGCCAGGTAACCAATAACCGGAAGTGCGTATCTGGCTATCGGATTGTAGGTATGAATAATTTGTCTAATGATTGTTGCCGCTGTGGCGAACAAGGCAATGCAAATCATCCCTAAGGAAAATACTACCGGACCGGCCACAAATTTTGCCGAATCCAGTCCTTCGTGGAGCACAAAGGCTCCGTAGCCGAAACAGAAAAGGGCCATCAACAAGGGTATAGCCCTGAAAAGAATACTGATACCGTAATTCATAACTGTTGTTTTTAGAGTTTCCCCTTCAAACAGCGTTTCTGTGGCTTTGTTCCTCCTTTTAAGATTTATTTGTGATGAGAAGTGTTTCCCTGTCCGTATTTAGGGAGCCAGCCTCTCCTTTTTCCAGCTGCCATCCGCTTGTTGGGAATAGAGGAAACGGTCGTGTAGCCTGCTTTCCCGTCCTTGCCAGAATTCAAAACGGAAAGGGGTGACGGCAAAACCTCCCCAGTTGTCGGGACGTTTGATACTTTGCCCTATCCATGTTGCCGCTTCGCGGACGAACGCGCGCATTATCTCCATACGGCTGCCGATGACGTGACTTTGGGGTGAAATCCTCGCCCCGATTTTACTTTTGTAAGGCCTGCTTGCAAAATAGGCGTCAGAATCGGCAGGAGCGCATCTTTCAGCTTTTCCTTCAATGTGTATTTGCCTTTCCAGTTTGTGCCATACGAAAGATAAGGATATATACGGATTTGCAGTCAGTTGCCGGCCTTTCCTGCTTTCGTAGTTGGTGAAGAAGATGAAACGGCCATTTTCCACCCCTTTCAGCAACACTGTGCGTGTAGAAGGATGCCCGTCTGTCGAGACTGTAGCTACCGTCATGGCGGTGGGCTCGTACTCATCACTATGGATAGCATCGTTCAGCCAATGGTCGAATTGCTCAAAGGGATTGTCGTTGAGGTTACCCGGTGTCAGCCTGCCTTTCTTATATTCTCTTCTGATGTCAAAGAGTTGTGATTTCATTATCGTGTGGTTTTATCAGGAGTGATATATTGTTTTTCTATGTAACAGTCTGAGAGGGCTGAATGTTTTTGTTTTTCTGTGGAAAGAAAAATATGGAAGAAGGAAATGGCTGTGTTGATACTTAAAAAAATGGGGGTGTGTCAAAATTCACCACAGATTACACGGATTAACACAGAATGAGCTTAATCTACTGATAATCAAAGATGCTTATCTGCGCAAATCTGTGTAATCTGTGGTGAATACCAGTTTCGACACACCCTCGGATATTGGAGATTACCTTATGGAGACAAGTGGAAAGTGGACACTGGCATGTCTGCTATTGTAATTTAAACATTACGGGAACTGTGAATTTACAACGGACCGGTTTGCCTCGTTGCTCACCGGGTTTCCATTTGGGCATGGTGGAAATCACACGGATAGCTTCTTTGTCCAGATAGGGATCTACGCCTCTTACTACTTTTACATCTACGATGCTGCCGTCTTTGTTGACAACGAATTGTACTATTACGCGCCCCTGGGTTCCGGTCTCTTGTGCAATAGTCGGGTATTTTATACTCTTACCCAGATATTGCATCAGACTCATGCCATTATAAGAAAACTCGGGATTCTTCTCTACAACTTCAAAAATCTCATCCTCTACCGGAATCTCTTCATCTACGGTTGGAGATATGGGTTTGATGATTACAGCTTCACCGATTTCTTCGGAAGAGGCAATGGCTGTTTCTTTCACATTGTCATTATCATCCACAATTGTCAATACCTCGGCAATTGCAGGAGCTTGAGGGGGTGGCGGAGCTACTAATCCGGGTTGCTCCGTGATAGGAATTTCAATTTCCTGCTCAAATACGTTCTCGGTAATAGCACCGCTCATGTCAATCCTAACATCACGCTTCGACCATTCAAATGCAACGAACATGAAGACCAGCACAATTACATAACCTACAAGTAGCCAACTTGACTTCTTGTTTTCCAGGCTTGCTTTGGATGTTTTCTTGATTTCCATAATTTACAAGATTATTACCGTATAATGGTTGTCGCGAAACTAACATTATACAGATGTGATTAGTAAAATCATAAAACATGCGTGCCCACTTGTTTCTGTATTAAAGATAAGAAAATGAATGTTATGTTGGTGTTTGATATGTAGTTATATATAGTTTTTTAAATTTGCTTTGATAATTTTTCTGCTTGTGGATTAAATAGTGTTGATATGTAAAAAGCACTTCCAACGTTCGCTTACGGAGGAAGTGCTTCACACAAAAACTAAACTAGACTTATTGTATTGAAAATATAGCTATAATCTGTGTATCACTTCTTTATAGGCTGGTTTAAATCTGATGTCGACAATAAATAGGAAAAATCAGCTCATGTTTTGTTGTATAACGTTACTTTTCTCAATGTTCTCTAGAACCTCGTCGATGAAAAGCGAACGATAGTGCGGACATTCCAGTACACCCTTTTCTTTCGCTTCCCGGTATACCTTGGAGAACAGTTTTGCTTTCTCCTTGTCGGTGGTCGGCAACTTATCTATGGGAGTGGCAAGGAACCGACACCCCCAGCCTTTGCAGGTAGGGGTGAGGGAACAATGGTTTGGAGTTTTCCACTGACATGAGCATTCGGTAATTATTTGATTCATATTTGCTATAATCGAATTGACATCAATCTTTGTGCTCATACATGTCTATTGTCTTGAAGAAATCATCCTCGTAATTATAGATGTCATCTAGGGTTTCAATAACATGTTTCACATCTTTCTTGTTTTCATCAATAGTGGCTACATACTTAGTGGCTGTATTGAAATACATACGACAAATAGGTTTGCGATTGTTGTCATCAAGCAGAATACTGAAATAAGTCTGTGCATCACGATATACTATGCGGGATATATCTACTTTCTTTCTACAGATAGCTTTTACAATTCTGTATGCATCTAACTCTTCTTCTGTAGTGACAATCTTGGATTCTGTATTTACTTCTTCTGTAGTCTCTTCTGATGTGTTTCCACTGTTTTTTGTTTGGCTTTCCTCTATTTTGGAATCACTAACTGTCAAAGCTCCTTTCAAACGGTCATTAATAATATCGTTGATATGTGAAGAGATAGCGCGTTTGACTAAAGGTGTGAATTGGTCTATTATATTTTGAAGCATTCTACCTTCATAAACTTTGGTAGCAAACATTTTCACAAAATCAGTGCTAGGCGAGGAGAATTCTTCTTGGATAATAGCCTTTAATTCTCCCATGTACTTTAATTCGCTGGCTGAGTTCAGAATATTGTCCACATCAAAGTATGATTTATGGAATTTTTTCAGTTCCTCGATTTGATTATCCCTTAAATCCGTAATATCCACTTCCAAAAAAGGCTTATCATCCATTATATTGGGTTCTTTCAAATCTGTATAGAAGCGGTAGATAATTCCATTGGTCAAAAGTCCGAACTTAGCTTTTGATACGTTGAAATAGCGTAGTAGTTGGTTATCATGTAGGTTTAAATCTTGCTTCCAATGCTTACATTCAATCAGCAATATAGGCTGGTCGTCCTTCATGATGGCATAATCAATCTTTTCTCCTTTCTTGGTCCCAATATCGCAGGTCATTTCTGGCAATACTTCCAAAGGATTGAACACATCATATCCCAGAGCATTAATAAAGGGCATGATGAAAGCATTTTTAGTAGCTTCTTCTGTCTGAATGTTATCTTTCAGCTTTTCAATTCTATCAGCAAGCTGTTTAATAGTGTCTTTAAAATCCATAGTATTTTACTTTTTAGATTGATATTATAGTCTCATATTGCGTTCAACAACCTTAATCACGTTGTATATCTCCACTACATCATCAAGGTTAACGGTGTAGTCATTGAATAACTCATTGAGCGAGTGGCAGGTGATATTACCTTTATCATCTTGGGCCGTGATTTGCTTGATGGATATGCCGTTTGTACGGTGTACAATAACGAAGTACCAGTCGTTAATATGAAGTTTGGGAAGCCAAAGGTCACGTCTTACTTCCCTTGCTAAAACCTTGTCACCATCGCAGATGGCAAGCCTGCTGTTGTCATCCATACTGTCACCTTCTGCTTCAAATATGCGGTATTTTCCGTGATAGGTCTTATCTACGATTACCGGCATTGTGGGCAAGGTGTCTATATATTCGGTATCTCCATATCCGGCGAGATAACCACATTGTGCTTTGATGTGTATAACGGGCACGTTCATGTAGCTTAAATCGTCAACTGGGCGGGCGTTGGAGTGGTACGTCTGTGATGGAGCATCGGTAAGCATATTTCCTTCACCAGTTAGTAGCCATTCTAAATTGTATGCAGGGAATGCACTAACTATCTTTTCACATGTTGCACGTGAAGGTGTACGATGCTCGTTAATAATGCGAGTGATAGTTACATTATTAGATATACCAATAGCTTTACTGAATGAATTCTTATTCAAGCCTTCTTTTTCAATAATAAATTCAACTCTTTTCCAAGCTTCCATATTTGAATATACTAACAGTTAGTTAAATGTTGTAAATAAACTAACTTTTAGATAGTAAAAGTTTGTATTTGTACTAACTGTTAGTATCTTTGCAACATCAACGTCAACAACGACTACAAAATAATGAAAAATAGTTGAGTTGGCAAAATTAAAGTAATACCTAAAAAGGAGTAGTTCTTTGATTTATTGATGTTGCAAATTTAAAAAGGGGTAGTATTTCTACCACCCTTTCAGTTCTTAACCTCTATGGGTTCGTTCTGACGGCTGTCTATTTGAAAGGATGCAATAATTACAGACTTGCAAGCCACTTCTTGCCTGATTTGGTGAATGTCCATAGGTAAATACCGCCTACTATTGCTACTCCTACTGCGAAAACGAATATTAATACTTCCATACTATTTTAATATTTTGTTTGCCAGCAATGCCGACAATACGGTTAATACTATTCCAAACATAGCAACGAGCCACATTGTTGCGTTTTGGGTGTCAGAGAACAAAGGTAGTGTAATTCCTATGACCAACCCAGCGAAAGAAAGTTTGGATAAGTCGAAGAAATATCCTGCGAGTTTGTCTCGTCTAGTCTTATCTTTTTCTTTCCGTTCTTGCTTTACTGCTTGTTGTTCGCTCCAGTTCCCCATAGTTATTTCTTTGAAAGGTTCTCGATGGTACGTTGCTGGCTCTCTATGACGGAGAACAGGCGTTCGTTGGTGATGGGGGTTGGTACTTCTGATTGTCTTGGTAATGAAATTCCAATCAATTCTGATAGGTCTATATTCGTTGCCTTAGATATAATCATCACCTCTTCTACGCTACGCTTCATTAAGTCGTCATATCGTGGCATATTGTTGGGGTGAATACCTAAGGCATCGGATACAACTTTATAGGCTATTCCCTTTTCTTTCAGCAATTCTCTTAAGGTCATACAATCATATTATATTTTATTAACTAATAAATATATCATAATTGATTGTTATAATCAAAAATGATAGTATATTTGCAACGTCAACAACGACAACAGCAGCAAAGATGCGAAGTTTGAGTGAGATAACCAAAAAAACAACATACCTAAAAAGGAGTAAGACAATGAAAAAGTACGATTTACACAAGATTATGAAAGCGGCTCACGAGATATACAGAAAGTATTTCAAGCTATACCAGCTTACTCACGGTGTACAGACTTTCGGTGATTGCTTGAAACTCGCTTGGGCTAACGAAAAGAAACGTGTTGCTGATGAAGAAGCGAGAAAGGCTGAGAAAGAAGTAATGAAAGCAGCTTTGGTACGACCGGAAAGAAGAAGTTCTTATGATTACTGCAACGCTCCAGCTTCAGCTTACTACAATCAGAACAGCAAAGGTGCCTTCGGTTCCCGTTACGTAGGCGATTAAGATAATTATTCGCAGAAAAGGCAGCTACATATACCATGCAGAACAGCTGTACGCTTAACATGAATACTTGCGCAAGTGGCGTGCAAAGCCTTGCATGGGCGAATTGAAAGATTCTCCGTCCGGTCATTGAGCCTACCCTTTGATGGGAGACGGAGAACGAGATGGAGTGATTGCCCTAAGCAATCCGTTCCAGAAAGCGATACTGGCGCTTACCCTCAATCCCAGCATAGAGGACGCGAGAGATACCCGGAGTAGCAAGAATTTGCGACGATGTCTGAATGGAAGTTCAGAACGAGCGAAAGATTTGCAACGGTGCGAAATAAGAAGCCGACATGCCCCGAACGGTCATGCAGCGAAGTACAGTAGCTGATAACTCCGGTGGGAAGAGCAGAGAGAGCTTATCGGGGCACGAATATTAATCGAAAATAGAGAGAATATGAATGAAATAATAGATTACATTAAGGATTCACCAATCGAGTATGCGATTGATGCCTTGTCTGTAAATTATGTGATACAGACTATTGTTCAAATGGTACTGTTCCCCTTTGTGCTATACTTTTGTTGGAGGGTTTTTAAAAAGATACTTCGTAACATGAAATAATTAACAGAAACTCCTTACAATAGTATATGTAACCAATACGATGATAAACAGCAGGAATGAAACATACGAACATCCTTCACAGAATACGAAGATTTTTCTTTTTGGTATGCTTTCATATACGTAAGCTTGACCGTGCGGTAATTCCCCGTTATGATATTTTCTTAGGTATTCCCGATAGGTGCGCACAGCTTGATTGCTCAACACTCTATTCTCGTATAAAGATATTCCAGAGAAAAGGATACAGAGTGCATTTACGCATATTGCAGTCACAAGGAGAAGCTTGTTGCAAAGACTGTCCTCTGAAGGACTGCTTAAAGAAATGATTACTGCAAAGGTGGTTGAAGCTACCATTAAAAGTGTTGTTTGTATTTTGAATACCCATTCTGTTCGTTCATCCAGAGAACGCATGTAGAGTCTGATTAGATTTCTTTCACTACTCATGCTTACTTAATTTTAAATGTGGCAATGCAAAGTTAAGTAAATCTCCCGAATAAAGCGTGATGCCGCCAATCGGATTGGCTCGGGAGAGCTCAAATACTAATCATTAAAATTTTATAGCGATGAAAAAGCGAATAATCACAGAAAACTACACTCCGGCTTTGAGAGATATGGAGGTAGGGGAAGTTCTAACTTTTCCGGTTAAGGCGTATAATTCCATAAAGGGGACAATTATCCCCCGATTGAGATTGGAGTTCTGCGTTGAGGATGCTGACTGGAAAGTAGGGGAGGTTGACAAGAGGAAAGGTATTTTTGATGTGGAAAGGGTCGCATGATGATTTCCCTTTCTCCTACGGAACTGCTTGTCGCGAATGAGTACTGCAAGGGGCTTGCCGACAAGGAGGTGGCGGGCAATCTGAATAAATCGGTTTGGACTGTCAAGACCCAGAAAAGAACGATATACCGGAAGTTGGGTATTTCCAAAGATACGGAACTGCTTCTGTATATGATTTGCGATAGGCTTAAGCGTGATTTTGACTTGAAGGAATTGCGCAGGCACGGACTTGAATTCCTCTTCTCTATTTTATTCTTATTGATGCAGGTTACTTGTAATGATATTGACTTACGGAGAATGAGAATACCATCACGGGTACGGACAGCCATGCGATATATAAGGACTGGCCGAAAGAATAATAACGACTTTATTTTTTAACGGTATGATATACGAAGTGAATGGTGATTTACGCAGTTCCATGTTGATTGACGGGACAGCGGAGGCGAGATTGGCAGACATCCTCACTATTATGGATTCTCGCACTTTTCCAAAGAGAGAATCTGAAAAAATAGTAGGAGGTCCGGGCAGGTTAAGAGTGTTGGTAAATACTCAAAGAGTGAGAGTTGAGTATAAATCTAATGGGAGAAGCTATTACAATGCTTCGGATGTGTTGAGCTTTGCAAAAGTAAGAAAGGGAAAGAACAATGAAAAGAAGAATCATTATAAACGTGCTACTGCTTAACGTATTGGCACTACCATGTTTATTGATGTTTAATGATGTAGACTCGGTAACGGGAGACTGGAATTATGGTATAAACCTTTTTGGCCTTGTGTATTCGTATTGGTTTTATCACAATGTCCTGAAAAAGGTGTTCAAGATATAGACCTCAGCGGAGGAAGTGTTTCACACATAATTAGATTGATTTAGAATTAGACATGGGAGTTGTCTCTACTCGTGAGAGCAGGGACAGACACGGGCAATTAGCTCAGCTTGGTAGAGCGGTACATGTAGTTAGTATTGGTAATTTGTCATGGTATTGTTTAAAGGTTTCATGTACAGGTCGCGGCGTTCAAATCCCGCATTGTCCACAAGCTTTTTATTGTTTAATCTATAATTCCGTTGTAAAGGACAACGTGAGGTGAGAGTCCTCATTTAAGTTTTTATTTTGCTTTTGTTTTAAGTGACTATCCCGGTGTGGCTTGACCGCCTATCCGGGAGCAACTTTGTTGACCTGCCTGCCCAGTCTGTGAAGATATGGTAGGCAAATATGGGCGTTCGGTGTAATGGCTAACACAACTCATTTGAGGAGATTGGCGGTTCGAGTCCGTCAACGTCCACAATCCAAGAGAGGGTTATTTAGTAGTTTTGTCGTGTTTTATTTTTTGTTTGTGTTTCAAGGTGAACGGTTTGTGAAAATAGTTCACCTATTCTGGGAACGTAGCTCAGTGGATAGAGCACCGTGTGTGGTGGAAGGTTGAGAGTTCGATTCTCTCAAGTAGATTCTTAGCTTAATGGGAGAGCACCACAAGCGGCGGTCGGTGGTTCGAATCCATCCGTTTCTACAAGCCTTTATGAGAGAAAATCCGCTTTTAGTCCGAGAGTAGGGCGAAGATAGCGCAGGGAATCATCCGCGCGGCATCGGTTAGCCGTTGACTCTATCTGAAAGGTAATGCGAAATCGGATAGGATTAGGAGTATTTGTCGTTTGCGCCCCGGAGAATACGCTTCGGGGCTTTCCTTTGGCTATTTTTTTATTAACCACTTTAATATTTTCTATTATGGGACTTATCAAAAGACCTAACGAGCTGACCGTTAAGACTACCTTGTCAGCACTGATTTACGGCCAACCTGGCATGGGAAAAACAACTCTTGCATTATCGGCTCCCAATCCGGTATTGTTCGATTATGACGGCGGTATTCACCGTGTCAATGCCGCCCATCGTGTACCGACCGTTCAGATTACAAGCTGGGACGAGACGAACCAGGTACTTTCGTCCGAAGAAATCAAGGAGTTTTCCACTATTGTGATTGATACTGCCGGAAAGATGCTTTCTTTCATGGATAAGGCGATTATGGCAGCGAATCCGAAGATGAAGAAAGTGGATGGTACCCTTTCCCTGCAGGGTTATGGAGTACGTAAGAACATGTTCATCAACTTCGTTAATCAAGTCACACTCATGGGCAAGTCTGTTATCTTCGTGGCTCATGAACGGGAGGAGAAAGTAGGCGACGAAAAACAGATACGTCCGGAGATTGGCGGTTCGTCCGCAGGTGACTTGATTAAGGAACTGGATTTGGTTGGTTACATGGAAGCTATCGGTAAGGACAGAACGATTTCTTTTGACCCCTGCGAGAAGTTCTACGGGAAGAATACTTGTAATCTTCCTTCACGTATCAAAATTCCCGTAATCATTGATGAGTCTGGTACCGTAACGGGTGAGAATGATTTCATGACGAAAATCATCAGTACTTATAAGGAGTATCAGACGAAGCAGACGGAACTATCTTCCGAATATGATGCGGTTCTTGATGCTATCCGTGACGCAGTGGAACAAGTGACTGATACACAATCTGCCAATTCTGTTCGGGAAGCTTTAGATACCATGACGCATATCTTTGACAGCAAGGTACGGGCAGGCATGATGCTCAATGAGAAGTGCAAGAGACTTGGCTTGAAGTTTAACAAACTCAGCAAAAGGTATGAACCAGCAGCCTAAATACAGATTCTACCCGTCACTGCTCGATAAATTCGAGCAATATTTGCGGGCTGATGAGCAGGTAGAGAGCTTCTGGAATGTCGATAATGAAACGGGAGAATACAAGAAAAGTCCGGAAGAAATTGAAGCGGAGCTGAAGCAAAGCCTACTTGATGCGATAAACCGTGTCCCGTTTGAGAGTGAGGCAGCTGATAAAGGAACGGCCTTTAATGCTGTTATAGACTGCTATATCCACAAGAAAAAGCATATACCAAGCGAACGGGAGCCATACACCATTATCGGTGATGGAGAAACGAATACCATTCAGGTATATTTTCCTGCTACTGATATCGCGCCAGAGCGTAATTTCTTATTTGACCGTAGCTGGTGTATAGAGCAGTCGAAGTATTTCTCCGGTGCATTGTCCCAAGTCTTTGTGTCCGCAGTCATTCCCACTCGTTATGGTGATGTGGAGCTTTATGGGTATATAGATGAGCTCGTTCGTGATACCGTATATGATATCAAGACAACATCTAAGTATGATTTTGGCAAGTATGAACACGGCTGGCAGCGCCATGTATATCCTTACTGTTTGATTGCTTCCGGTCAGATGGAAAGCGTGAAAGCGTTTGAGTACACTGCCTATCAGATGAAGGGCGGTACCAGCCGGACGCCACTAATTAGCGGAACGCAATACCCGGAATACTACACTTATAACCATGAACAGACGATTAAGCTGCTTACGGCACACTGCGAGCATTTCATAGAGTTTTTGGAAGCAAACCGAGACATTATTGCTGATAAAAAAATCTTTGGATTAGAGTAATGGCACAAGAAGCAATTCTGGAAAAGGTCAACGGCGAGGTACACATAAGCAAGTCTTTTGACTTCATGTGTTCCCAGCTTCGTAATGGTCGGTATCGTGTAAAAATCGAAAGGTTCACAGAGCCAAGGACGATGTCACAGAATGCGCTTATGTGGTTGTGGTTTACTTGTATTGAGCAAGAGACCGGGACGGACAAGCAGGATGTACACGATTACTATTGTAACCGCTTTCTCAGAAGGACTTCGTATTTCAGGGGAAAAGAAATGGTCATTACCGGAAGCACATCGAAGCTCAATACAGTGCAGATGACTGACTTTCTAAATAAGGTTCAGGCCGATGCTGCTGCCGAACTGGGAATAACGCTCCCTCTTCCGGCTGACCGTTACTATAACGAATTTATCAACGAATATAAAGACAGGAGGTAGAAATGAATATCACCAAAGCAAAAATCACGAAAGACAACACGCTTGTTGCCTCTTTCAAGAACGAGAATGAGGACAATGTAACCATTGAGGGAAAGAATCTTATCCATAAGGATTTGCGTGCAGCGTTTAACGAATTGATTCCTCACCTTGCTTTCCTCTGTGAGCAGAAAGAAGCTGATGGAAAGGACTCCATAGATGAACTGCCGGAAGAAATCTTCTCTACATTCGAGGTCACGGGCTACACAGTTAGCGGTTCGGATGACAATGAAGGTGTGGTATTGGTTGGAAAACGTTTTCTTAAAAGTAAGAAGGTGCTTAACCTTATAGCTCCGTTTACCATGTTCAACAATGAGAACGAGGAATATAAGCATGCATTCGAACTGCAGCAGGCAATTGAGGCATGTAATTATGAGGTGGAACAGTATCTTACCGCTAAGAAATGGGCGGTAGTCCAGCAGGAACTTCCGTTCGATGGGGATATTCCTACGGACATTGCAGCCGACCCGGTGGGAGATGCTGCATTTGAAGAGGAAGCGAATGAGTTCCTTAAACAAGTGGTGGAACAGAGTGGCACTACTCTAACGATTGACGGGAAGAAAGTGAAGCCGCGCAATAAAAGTAAAAAAGTGAAGATTAAAGAGCCGGCAGCTTGATATGGCAGCACCTTTTTGTATCACCAAATATCCGGACGGCTTCAAACTGAAATTCATGTATCATCCGATGTTGGTTAAATGCGTGAACAATATTCCATCAGTCAAGGCTAACGCAAAGAAAGCATATCTTTTCAATGAAAAGGCGTGGTGGGTTGACTTGGCTGATGAATGGTATGTTGATACAATGGCGAAATGGGCGGTACAGCAGGGATTCTGCGGTTCCGTACAACGGTCGGAGCAAAGAAAGGCTGATATAAGCTTTGACATTGCTCCGATGCCGCAGCTGACCGTTTCCCACGGATTGCTACTTGAACCGTACGATTACCAGAAGGAGGGCATAGCCTATGCTCTGGCCCATAAACGGTGTATCTTCGGTGACCAGCCGGGACTCGGTAAGACCTTGCAGGCAATAGGCACGGTGACGATTGCAAAATCCTATCCGTGCCTTGTTGTATGTCCGGCAGCACTTAAAATAAATTGGCAGCGTGAGTTCAAGAAATTTGCTGGAAAGCAGGCGCTAATCCTTGATGATAAGAACAAAAATACTTGGCAGCGCTTCATTGAAACCAAGTGTTGTGACATCTTCATCACTAACTACGAGAGCCTGAAAAAGTTCTTTGTATTGGATGTGAAGAATGATACGCGGTTTACGCTGAAATCAATCACCTTTGACCCACGTATAACCCTTTTCAAGTCTGTAATCATTGACGAGTCGCATAAGTGCAAGTCTACCAAGACCCAACAGAGTAAGTTTGTTGAGGGCATCTGTAAGGGCAAGGATTTCATTCTTGAACTGACGGGAACACCGGTAGTAAACGATAATACTGACCTTATACAGCAACTTAAGATAATGGGACGGTTGGAGGATTTCGGAGGGTATAGGACCTTCACCGAACGTTTCTGTAATGGGCCGAAGAAAGCCTCCAATCTGAAAGAACTGAACTGGCGCCTTTGGAATACCTGCTTCTTCCGGCGTGAAAAAGCCAAGGTATTGACCCAGCTTCCGGACAAGACGAGGCAGTATATTGAGATGGATATCACCACACGGCTTGAGTATGAAAAAGCGGAAAACGACCTCATACAATATCTGCGTGTCTACAAGAATGCGGATGATGAGAAGATAGCCAAGTCCATGAGGGGCGAGGTGATGGTCCGCATGGGAATATTGAAAGCCATTTCTGCGCGTGGAAAAATCAAGGCGGCTGCCGAATTCATACATGACGTGATAGACGGTGGGGAAAAGCTGATTGTCTTTGCCTACCTGAAAGAAGTGGTAATGGAGCTGAAGAATATGTTTCCGAAAGCAGTGACTGTTACCGGCGAGGATAATGCTGCCCAGAAGCAGATGGCTGTGGATGCTTTCCAGAACAATCCGGATTGTACGTTGATTATCCTTAACTACAAATCGGGCGGTACCGGGCTCACCTTGACTGCTTCCAGCCGTGTAGCCTTCATCGAGTTCCCATGGACTTTTTCTGACTGTGAGCAGGCGGAAGATAGGGCACACCGTAATGGGCAGAAGAATAACGTCAACTGTTACTATTTCCTTGGCAGGAATACCATTGATGAATACATGTATGGTGTTATCCAACGGAAGAAAGGCATAGCTAACGGTGTCACCGGAACGGACGATGTGGTTAAGGAGAATGTGGTAGATATGGCTATGGACTTATTCAAAGGTAAATTATGAGAAAAAGACAGACTACACCGCAATCGGAAAGTCAGATACAGCATAGCTGTCTGACTTGGTTCCGGATTCAATACCCGTCTTTGAGTCTTATGTTGTTCGCCGTTCCCAACGGTGGAAAGCGTGATGCCAGGACTGGAGCACAAATGAAGTACGAGGGAAGTGTAAGGGGTGTTTCCGATTTGATACTGCTTGTACCTAAGAAAGGATTTTCCGCTCTTTGCATCGAAATGAAGAGACCGAAAGGGAAACAAAGCGAGGAGCAGATAAGATGGCAGAGAGAGGCTGAAAAATTCCGAAATAAATATGTGGTATGCCATTCTCTTACTGAGTTTATGAATGAAGTCAATTCTTACCTATTATGAACTATATTGAGCTAATAAAGAACTTCTGGTTGCAACATAACGCATATTCGCTAACTGTCACAGAAACCGCTTTGTATTTCTACCTGTTAGAAACTAACAACCTCTGTAGGTGGGCGAATACGTTTAACCGTAACAATGGTAAAGTTCTTGCAGACCTTAGCATAGCCTCTCTAAAGACTTTGTCAAATGCTCGGAATAGATTAAAACAAGTAGGATTGATTGACTTCAAAATGAAGAATGGAAGCCCGAATGTAGTGTACACCTTGGTAAAATTTACCGAGGTTGGTGCCGAGGTTGGTGCGCAGGTTGGTGCCGAGGTTGGTGCCGAGATAATAAAACATAAACATAAACAAAAACAGGTGGGTAATTCTGGCGAGTTATTCCCACCGGACCAACCTCCGAAAAAGAAACCTCCGAAACCCAAGGTAGAGTTCATTCCACCTACCGCCGAAGAGGTGAAAGAGTATTTCCGTGATAAACTTCCCGATTGGGAACTGCAAGCGGATATTTTCTACAATCACTTTTCCGGTCTCGGTTGGAAAACTGCTACCGGTGCCAAGGTGGAACGTTGGGATAGTCGGGCCAATCTTTGGATAATCGAGAAAAAACAACAGGACAATGGAAAAACAGAAAATCAAGCCCAAAGACAAAACAATCGGGATGCTGATAAGGCAGCAAAGGCAAGAAACCTCCTTGACGAATATGCAGCCATCGAACAGGGAAGTAATGCTATCAGCCATCAAGGAGAAATACCCGACCTTTAGTAAGGCTTCTGCCGTATATTCGACATCACTCCAACCGCTACTTCTTGCCGATATTGAGAAAGCATACAGTGAGAAGTCCCCCACGCTGTCAGACCTTGAACGGATGTACGGATATGGTTCCTCGTCTCTGTGGGTAAAGACGCAGTTACTGACCATTGATTTTGCTTCTTCCACGAAGGAGGGGGCCGATGAAAATGCCTTGAATGAGTTCTCTGGACTGTTCGTTAGCCAGTATCACTACATCAAACTGACGGAGTTCATATTGTTTGTCGCACGGTTCAAGCTGGGAAGGTATGGTAAGTTCTATGGTTATTTCGATACGATAACCGTTGGCGAAGCATTTCGGAAATTTCTTCGGGAACGGTCAGATGAACTGGATATTATCATTCGTCGACGCAATAACCAAGCTTTGGAGGAACAACAAGCTCCGGTAAAACGGAATCACCAACCGCCCGACGACTTACGGGCAAAACTGAATTTGAAATGAAAGAGACCAAACTGATAGCGACTATTCTGTCAATCCTGGCAGTATATGCCGCTTTTTATTTTGTCTGCTACTGGATAGCAGACTATTGTTTAAGGACTTACTTGTAACTGATGAAAAAAGACACACGATTATGAAACCAAGAAAACAACTAATTGACGCCGCCGTAGCCAATGGTAGCTTCAGAGAATGGGCAAAAGTTCCTAATGACTGGAAACCGAAGGAGATTGATTGAGTTATGAAATCATTGAAAGAGATATTATGCAGCTTAGAAGGGTTGTCCGACATTGAATTATTTGTCATAGACCTATTCTGTGGGGCCGGTGGTTTGTCGGAAGGCGTGGAAGAAGCCCGTTTAAATGGCAATAGATGTGCAAAAGTCGTTTGCTGTGTGAATCACGATAAGAATGCTATCCTTTCACATGATGCCAACATTCCTGATGCACTTCATTTCATTGAGGATATTCGTACACTGGAGCTTTCACCGATAAATACTATTGTTGAACGTATCCGTGAATTATATCCTGATTCGATGATAATGCTTCATGCTTCTTTGGAGTGTACCAACTTCTCGAAAGCTAAAGGCGGTCAACCGAGAGATGCTGATAGCCGGACGCTGGCAGAACATCTCTTCCGTTATATTGATGTTATAGCCCCTGACTACATTCAGATTGAAAATGTAGAAGAGTTTATGTCATGGGGAGATATGGATGAGAATGGGAAACCTATCAGCATGGATAAAGGAAGACTTTATCAGAAGTGGGTACGCAACGTGAAAAAATATGGTTACAACTTTGAACACCGTATCCTGAATGCTGCCGACTTCGGCGCCTATACCACAAGAAAACGCTTCTTCGGCATCTTTGCTAAAAAGAGTTTGCCGATAGTATTCTCTGAACCGACCCACTGTAAGGGTGGTAGGCAAGATATGTTTTCGCGGCTGGAGAAGTGGAAGCCGGTAAAGGATGTACTTGATTTCTCTGATGAAGGAACTACCATCTTCAGGGAAAAGCCTCTTGCAGAGAAAACGCTTGAGCGTATCTATAACGGACTTATCAAGTTTGTAGCCGGAGGAAAGGATGCCTTCCTCGTGAAGTATAATTCTATGAACCGTACGGGGAAATATAACGCTCCTGGGATTGACGAACCATGTCCGGTGGTAACAACACAAAACAGACTTGGAGTAGCGCAAGTTTGCTTTCTTTCCAAACAATTCAGCGGACATCCCGAAAGCAAGAATGTATCAGTGGAAGAGCCTGCCGGAACAATCACATGCAGGGACCATCATGCCTTCGTATCAGCGCACTATGGGAACGGCTTTAATCGTTCGGTAAACGAGCCGTCTGCGACAGTTACAACAAAAGACAGATTATCATTAGTAACTCCAAGGTTTATCGCCAATGAGTATTCCGGTGGAGGACAACATACAAGTATTGATAATATTTGTCCGGCAATTTTAACCAATCCCAAGCAAAAACTTATAACATGCAAGCCTTGGATTATGAATACTTCTTTCTCAAATATTGGTAGCAACATAGAGGAACCGGCACAGACAATAACCGCAAACCGGAAATGGCATTATCTGATGAATCCACAGTTCAACAGTGCTGGCAGCTCCGTTGATAACCCCTGCTTCACCCTGATAGCACGAATGGATAAGATGCCGCCCTATCTGGTAGCAACAGAAAGCGGTCAGATAGCGATTGAAATCTACGACAATGATAGTCCTATGACCGTGAAGATAAAGGAGTTCATGTCACTGTATGGCATAGTGGATATTAAAATGCGGATGCTTCGCATTCCTGAACTAAAACGTATCATGGGCTTTCCGGAAGATTATGTGTTAGTTGGTACACAAGCTGACCAGAAGAAGTTTATCGGAAATGCGGTAGAGGTTACACAGGCAAAGAAGAATGCCGAAGCACTTTGTGCAAAACTTAGAGATTTAAGATTGAAGAAATTAAAAGAAGTAGCTTAATGAAAGAATATATAGAATTTTTAAAAGACAAGATGGCCATCAGCTGTCAGACCGGGTTCGAGGTCAATCCGGATGAACTGACACCGTCGTTATATCCCCATGTGAAAGATACAGTCCGCTGGGCGGTGTCTGGCGGTTGCCGTGCGATATTCTCCAGTTTCGGTATGCAGAAAACCGTTACTCAGTTGGAGATACTTCGGGTAGTCCTGAAACACAAAGGCGGCAAAGGGCTGATAGTTTGTCCCAAACGTGTAGTGGTTGAGTTCCTTACACAAGCGGAACAACATCTGCACATGAAAGTGACCTATGTACGAACTATGGCTGATGTGATGATATGCCCGACTGACATCATGGTTACGAACTACGAGCGTGTGCGCGACGGTGAAGATGGTGTAAGAATAGAACCTTCCTACTTCACCGCAACATCATTGGATGAAGCGAGCGTATTACGTGGTTTCGGTACCAAGACCTATCAGGAGTTCCTTCCCTTGTTTGCGAATGTTCCCTACCGCTTTGTCGCCACCGCCACGCCATCGCCCAACAGATATAAGGAACTGATACATTATGCCGGTTATCTCGGTGTGATGGATACCGGGCAGGCACTTACCCGTTTCTTTCAGCGTGACAGCACGAAGGCGAATAACCTTACCCTTTATCCGCACAAGGAGAAGGAGTTCTGGTTGTGGGTAAGTACATGGGCGTTGTTCCTCACCAAACCGTCCGACCTTGGTTATCCCGATACCGGATATGAATTGCCGGAACTGCGTGTACATGAAGAAGTGGTTAGTGTTGACAACTCCACAGCCGGAACCGACCGTGACGGACAAGTGAAGATGTTCCGTGAGGCAGCTCTCGGACTTGCCGACGCAGCGAAAGAACGTCGGGACAACATGCAGGAAAAGATTGTCCGTGTGGTGGAAATCATTAACCGTCCTGAAAACAAAGACGACCATTTCCTTTTATGGCATGACCTGGAGAATGAACGGAAGGCTTTGTGTGATGCCATACCCGGATGTAAGGCTGTGTACGGCTCGCAGGATGATGAGGAAGCCGACGAAGTGATAGCGGACTTTAAGGACGGCCGTCTGAAATATCTGGCCGCCAAACCGGAGATGCTTGGTGAAGGTTTGAACTTCCAGTACCACTGCCATAAGGCAATCATGTTCATCGACTACCGTTTTAACGACAAGTTCCAGGCGATAGCCCGTATCTACCGTTTCATGCAGCAGCATCCGGTTGACCTTTATCTGGTCTATGCGGAAAGTGAGGGAGAGATATACAAGAGCTTCATGCAGAAGTGGGCGCAACACCGCGAGATGGTAGCCAAGATGACCGATATAGTCCGCGAGAACGGTTTGTTCGGCTTGCAGGCAGAGGAAAAGATGATGCGGTGGATGTTTGCTAGCAGGGAAGAAAAGTCCGGTAAACTGTGGAGGGCAATCAATAATGACAATGTTCTTGAATGCCAGACTATGGAAAGTAATTCGGTGGACTTGATTGTAACCAGCATCCCGTTCTCCAACCACTATGAGTACACTCCGACCTATAACGACTTCGGGCATAATGAGGACAACGGCAAGTTCTTCGAGCAGATGGATTATCTTACACCGGAGCTTATGCGTATTCTTAAACCCGGTAGGTTAGCTTGCATCCATGTGAAAGACCGTGTTTTGTTCGGCAACGCTACTGGTGACGGTATGCCTACCATTGACCCGTTCAGTGAAATGACTGTATTCCACTACATGAAACACGGTTTCCGCTACATGGGGCGCATCACGGTGGATACGGATGTGGTAAGGGAGAACAACCAGACTTATCGGCTTGGATATACGGAGATGTGCAAGGACGGTTCAAAGATGGGTATCGGTTGTCCTGAATATGTCCTTCTTTTCCGCAAGCTTCCTTCTGACACCTCACGGGCTTATGCTGATTTGCCGGTGACCAAGAACAAAAGCGAATATTCGTTGGCCCGTTGGCAGATAGACGCTCATGCAAGTTGGAAATCTTCGGGTAACTCTCTATTGAGTTACGAGGACATGAAAGGGGCCGGCATTGACAAGATACGCCACCTATTCAGGAACTACGAGCGTGGGCACGTCTATGATTATGAGGAACACGTATCATTCGCCGAAGAGCTGGAGGCATACGGAAAACTGCCAAAGACATTCATGGCCGTTGACCCGGTAAGCAAGAAGCCTTGGATATGGGATGATGTCACCCGGATGCGCACGCTGAATACTAAGCAGTCGCAGAAGAAACGGCAGAATCATATTTGTCCCCTTCAGTTGGATATTGTCGAAAGATTGATTGAACGGTATTCAAACAGGGGTGAACTGGTGTTTGACCCGTTCGGAGGTATCGGCACCGTTCCCTATTGCGCTATCAATCTGGGGAGGAAAGGTCTGTCAACCGAACTCAATTACGACTACTGGAAAGATAGTCTTTCATATCTGTATGAGGCAGAGATGGAGGTCAGTGCACCCACATTGTTCGACTTAATGAATGATGCCGTATGAACATTCACCAGATAGTTCCCCGTTCGGATTGCACCTCCTTCGCCAAGTGCGGCAAGCACTCACTTGCATATTGCAGGAGGTACGGTGCGTCCGAATGCGGACCATGTGAGATTGTGAGGAGGAAACCCCGTAACCGGGTGGTGGTTGACGGAGTGGAGCGTAAACTGTGCACCCGTTGCGGTAGAGCACTTCCGTTATCCAGGTTCTTCGATAGGACAGCCCGTCGTAACGGTAAGGAATACCATCTGAAAGCGTCATGGTGCAAGATGTGTATGGCAGAGGTACAGAGCGAGCGGAATAGAAAAAGGAAAATGAATTGAGATTAACATGTGCAAAAAGAAGCCATTTCTGCACATGAAGTATTAACACGAGCGGAAACCGGTGGTTCTTGCTCACAATAAGAAATATATGAAACAGACAGTAGAAGAAGCAGCCAAACAAGGAGCTGAAGGATATAATATCGTCGGGCAGAATATTTATAAGTCCGGATTTATTGTCGGTGCGAACTGGCGCATCAATAGCGTATGGCATAAGACTAAAGATGAAGTGCCACAAGCTCATGGAGAATACGAAAATGAACATTATCCGCAGATACCATGCCTTGTGTATGGAAAGTTAAGCACTGGAACTGGTTACGGTGTCCGCTATTGGAACGTAACAGAGCAATGCTGGGACGATGAAGAGTGCGATGATTACGAGTGCTCTAAAGATGCCATTGATGAATGGGCGTATTTGGATGATTTAATATCAACTGAAGAGTAATGATTATGAAACAGACGGTAGAAGAAGCTGCATGGCAAGAGCTTATGTCAAGCTATGCAATAGTGGTTAAAGGTGAGTTTGCATATCAGCAACAAGCAATGCTAAACATGTTCAGAAAAGGTGTCGAATGGCAGGCAAAGCAATCACCGTGGATAAGCGTAGAGGATGCAATACCAAACAAACAAGCAAAAGGCATGTGTCAAGTGAAATTTGTTGATGGTAGTATTGATGAAATGGCAATGCGAGAAGTGGATAAATGGATATACCCCTACATCAAGACTGGATATGTTACTCATTGGAGACCTATTTAGTTTTTCGATGAGATGCTAGCAATAATGAATTAAAGAGAAAGGAGATTGAAACGAGGATACCTGTCACGTATCCTCGGAAAGATGATTCTTTTAACGATGACTACAAGGTAGTCTTCTACAATGTTCTCTCACGTGTTCACATTTGCCAAACCGGAATCTGTAATAGGAACGAACATGTACAGGTTTGTCGCTACAACACTGGACTGTTTTACTGTTTTGAGACAGAGCCTCATTCTAACAGTTCTAAAAAGAATGAGGATGTCTATAATTTAATGTTACCATTAATTTAACCCATTAGTTTTCCCTCTGATTTTGTTTGTATTTCAGAGATGCTATTGGGATTACAAAAATAATCATTAATCTTTAAAATTCAATGCAATGAAGTCAATAACCATAAAACAACCATGGGCAAGTTTAATATCAAGTGAGAGGATATTAAAAGTTATCTCTATCACAATTAATGTTTATCTTTTGATTTTTTTAATAGCAGAAAAACTTTATTGAGTTTCCGTAAATTAAAATCGTATATTTGCAGTGAATACACGACTTGAATGTAGAATTTAAGTGATATTATAACCTTAATAAAAAAAGTGATGAAGGTATTTACTGTACAAACCTTGGAAAATTTTATGTCTTTACAAAACGGCCTCCCTGAAATGGATTTCTTCAGAGGTCAATCTTCTTCTGAATATAAATTGATACCTTCAATAGGTCGGAGGTTCAAGGAAGGACAGGAGGACGTGTTGAAGCAATATGAGAAGGAGGTATTTGAGGATTTTAAAAGAAAATATTCAATGTTTACGGGTGCACGCCCTAAAAATGATAAGGAATTTCTATTTCTAGCACAACACTATGGACTTCCAACGAGACTTCTTGATTGGACTTATAATCCTTTGATTGCATTATATTTTGCATGTTGTTCAAATTTTGATAAAGATGGAGTTGTTTATCATAGTTGTCCATTCTCAATGATGGTTTTCGATGAAGATAAAGATGACATACTTTCATTTCCCGCAATAACTTTATTAGTTCCTAATATGACAGATGTTAGGTATAAAAATCAAAATGGCATATTTGTACTTTATCCAGAACCTTGGAAGGAAAATTTCGAATTTATCTATGCAAAATATATAATCCCTGTACAATATAAACAAAACATATTGAGTAAACTTGAAAAAATAGGAATCACAAGATCATTTATAATGCCTTCTTTGGATAGTTTGTGTAAGGATATTGTCGATATTCATGATTTAAGGTATCCGTACGCAATAAAATGAGATTAATATGGATTCGATATACAATCAATATTAAGAGTTTTTCAAGTATCAAAATTATTCTTACATCGTTTGTTAGATAGAAACATCGACTATAACTAACCAGCGTAAAATTTCTACAGACAATCCTTGTCAGTGCTTTGTGAATACCCGGAAACTGCTTTGTGGCGGTTATCGGGTATTGTATTTCCAACCAATTAATACCCAAATATCATGAACTTAAATGAATTAAGAGATAAAGCCTACCGTAACGCAGTAACGCACGGTTTTCACGATGAAGAACTGAGTAACGAACACTGCCTTTGCCTTGTCATATCCGAGCTTATGGAAGCTGTGAAAGCTGACAGGAAAGGACGATTTGCCAAAGTTCCGGTCGATAAAAAAGGTACAATATTTGACGAACGGACTTTTCATTATCAAAATAAGTATTTTGCGGAAAACTTTGAAACATATATCAAAGACTGTGTGGAAGACGAGCTTGCCGACGCCTGCATACGCCTGCTTGATTTGGCTGGATTAAGAAATATATCCATTGATGATTTTTCAGGTGAAATGATATACGAAGCAACAGAAAGCTGCAATAATGAGACCTTCACAGAAAGCATATACGCTATATCTACAATTCCTATACGGTGTGAGTATGAATATGACAGTCTATTAGAAAATCAATTAAATAGCATGCTATTGGCTATTTTCGGGTTTGCCAAACATCTGAACATAGACCTTATATGGCATGTGGAGCAGAAGATGCGATACAATGAATTGAGAGAAAATAAACATGGAAAAAGTATTGATTATGAAACGTGAAATAAAATTCAGAGGGAAAAGCATTGATACGGGGAAATGGATATATGGATTTCTCTCTTTTTTCTATACTGCCGGAAGGAACGAAAACGGGCTTATCCTCACGGACAAGGCGAAGATATATTCCCCAGAAGACTGCCGGTGCGATGACGTATGGGCTGAAACCGTTGGGCAGTTTACCGGCTTGTGCGATAAGAACGGGAAAGAAATATACGAAGGTGACATACTTGTATGTGGTCAATGGATAGCTCTTGTATTGTGGAACAAAAAACTCGCGACATTCGCATTACAATTCGATTTTGAAAAAGAAGTCGGCATGAAACCTTTAGGCGAATGGCAGACTATGACAATCGTCAGTAATATTTACGATAGCCCGGAATTATTGAAAGGGAATAAGCCATGAAAATAAGTTTTGTCTTTTTTCTTGTGAATAAATACAGATTGTATATGTGTGGTAGCCATTCAGATTTGGTTATCTTTGCACACTGAATTTAACTCTGTTTTTATAATCTTATTTTATTTGTAAGGAAATGAATTTATTTTTATTGAACACAACTACTACTGGAGGAAAACTGGAACAGGCATTGGAAAAGTTGGTGGATTTTGGCATGGATGCCGGTAAGGACATATTAATTGCCTTTTTAATCTATGTAATCGGACGTTTCATCATCAAACAGATAAGTGCATTAGTAGCCAAGCTATTCGAAAAACGAAAGATTGAAACCAGTGTACAGACCTTCTTGAAGAGTCTGATAAAGATACTGCTGAACATGATTCTTGCTTTTGCCATAATCGGCAAACTCGGTGTGGAGACCACCAGTTTTGCGGCGTTACTCGCATCTGCCGGTGTAGCTGTGGGTATGGCGCTGTCCGGTAATCTCTCAAATTTTGCCGGTGGACTGATTATACTTGTTTTCAAACCGTTCAAAGTAGGTGACTACATAGACGGTCCGGGAGTAAGTGGTACGATAAAGGAAATACAGATATTTCACACTATACTTTCCACTCTTGACAACCGCATGATTTATGTACCTAATGGAAGTCTCAGTGGTAATGCCGTCACTAATTACAGTAAGCAGGACAAACGTCGTGTTGAATGGGTATTCGGTGTTGAATACGGTGAGGATGTAAAGAGGGTCAGAGCCGTTTTACAGCGCATAATCAATGCAGACAGCCGTATATTGGATACACCGGCTCCCCTTATTGTCTTAGGTTCATTGAGTGCAAGCAGCGTTGATATTACGGTGCGCGTCTGGGTAAAAAGCGCTGACTACTGGAGTGTACTGTATGATATCAATGAAATAGTTTATACTACATTTAATGAAGAAGGAATAGGATTTCCCTTCCCGCAGCTCACTCTACATCACGCAAAAGATTGAGCTTATTATCTATAACAGTTTCCATTTATCAAGAATTTGAAGCTTTATGTTTGCTCTGAAAAGTATGCTATACTGTTCATTAATTCCGAAAAAGAAATCATAAACTCCTTTTGTTTGCTTTTAAACATTATCGGTTGCTAATTTATTGAAGCTTTATATATAGATTTGCAAGTATTTCTTAATTAGGATATGATATAAAAAGATTATTTTAACTGTTTCAGCTTTTATAGCTGTTAGTGGTGTTTATGACAAAAAAGCGGTAGAAGGTTTTGACAAGAATAACAACCTAATATTTTTTTAATTTGTAATTATGATGAAAAAAAGTTTCTTGACTGTTCTATTTGCGCTGTTCTGCACGATGGGATTTGCGCAATTGTCTTTCAATGTAAAGGCCGGTCTTAATCTCAGCAGTTACATCGGTGAAAACTCTGACCATTCCAAATTTAAACCAGGAGCACGCATTGGAGTGGGAATGGAATACCAATTCAGCGGCCTTGTTTCCTTACAGCCCTCGCTATTCTTCTCACAGAAAGGTGCGAAATATTCAAGTGGATATAGCGGTAGCGTCGTAGATGCGGATGCAGATGTGAAGATCAACCAGCTTTATTTGGAATTGCCCATCAATGTACAATTCCGTTTCAATATTGCAGACAATACTAACCTGGTCATTGCGACAGGGCCGTATCTTGCCTGTGGGGTAGGTGGTAAAGCCAAGTTCGATGGCAAGGCATCTGTTGGAGGTATCAATATCAATGGAGATGAGAAAGTCGATACATTCAGTGATGACGGCTTGAATTACAATAGGTTCGATGCCGGTTGGAACATCGGTCTTGGGGTAGAGTTTGGCCGAATTCTTGTGGGGGTTGACACACAGCTTGGCTTCTGCAAGATTATGGATGGGGATGCTCCGCACAATGCGAATATCGGTATTACTCTGGGGTATAAATTTTAAATAGTTCCCTTACGATCCCTTGATTGAGTATATTTTTATTAATAGTTTAACTTTTTTATTGTAGACAATCTATAAATTATTTTATCTGTTTTAAAATAAAACGGTGTAGTATGAAAAAATTATTCATTTTATTAGGAACTCTTTTTTTGTTGTCAGTAGGTGCTTATGCGCAGAAAGGGAAACAAGCCATAGGTTTCGGTCTTGGTTATGGTACAGAAATTGAAAGTATCGGATTGGGAATCAAGTATCAGTATAATATAACCAATCCTATACGTATCGAGCCCTCTCTTAATTATTTTTTTGAAAATGACAATGTAAGCATGCTGGATGTGAACGTGAATTTTCATTATCTGTGTCCGGTAGCTAGCAATGTCAAGCTTTATCCACTGTTTGGGTTGACTTTGTCCAACTGGATGTTTGATATGTATGATGTTGACTGGGATGGGGATCATGTTCATGTGGATGGCGATGGGAATCATAATGAATGTCGTTTCGGTGTAAACTTGGGAGTTGGAGCCGAATTTGCATTGAGCCGTAATTGGGCCATGAATCTTGAATTTAAGTACCAGTTGGTCAGTGATTTTGATCAGGGTGTCATCAACATCGGGGCTGCGTACAGATTTTGAAGAAAATATCGGAACAGAAATCTCATTGATATAAAAGAGGGGATAGGCATAGTTTAATGCTTATCCCCTCTTTTTTAGTGTTTCAATGCTTGGATTTCAAAGCCAAATCAATCGTCATCATCATCATCATCGTCATCATCATCGTAATATCGATAGTGCTTCTTGTGGTGTCTCTTCGGTTTTTTATATTTGTGTTTCTTATGGTGAAATTTATCATGGCGCTCACAGTATGAATTATAGTATTCATGCCAGCAGTCACTATGGTGATGGACTCTGTCATAGAAAGGGGTATAATATACACTTCCCGGATTTATGCCAATCTCCACAAGAATACGGTTCCATCCGTAACGTTGATACCGGTTGTAATAATCGCATACATCATGCATCTTTTTTCCGGAAGTTCTGGCTACCTCAAGTGCAATCCCCACATTTCCCCAGTCTTTTCCACAGCGTCTGTAGTAATCGTCCAAGGAACGGTTTGAAATATTGTATTCCAGACATAGGCGCTTTCTGTAATCAGAAAGTTCCACGGCTGCGTAGCGGTTGGCTCTGCCAATAAAGATGGAAATGCCATCCTGGGCAGGCAAGGTGCAGGCCAATAGGAGAAAAAGCAGTAGTAAATTAATCTTTTTCATAATGTTTTTAAATTAGGTGGATCTTTACTGTATAAAATTAGGACGGCCTTTTTTACAACTCTTATTCCAGTTTTTCTTTTGCTTTTTCAATTTCATCCCCGGCTTCATCCAGGGCTTTCCTCACATCATCTGCTCCCTCCTCAATCTGTTCTTGTGCTTCTTCAAGTGCGTCTTCAACAGATTCCTTTACATTTTCTACACGATCCTTAACCTTGTCTTTTGCTTTTTTCTCTCTGCATGATGTAAAGCCAAGTGCAATTGTGCATGCCAATATGGCAAATAAAAACTTTTTCATATTCTTACATTTAGTGATATTGTTTGATTCGTTAAAATTCAAATGTAGAAATAAATATTGTCTTTAGCAAATGGTGGAAACATTTTTAAAGATAATGTAGGAGTAAAATATCTTATTTATTGGTACAATATGTAATGAAAGTCTTCCAAATAATCGGATAAATTGGAGACAACTTGCTTTTGAGATGTAGCCTGTAATATGTACAAAAAAGGCTATCCTCCCGGACAGCCAATCTTTTTGTTAACCTTAATCTAATACTATGAAAAACACATTGCAAAGGTAAGGTTTTGTGGAAGTTATGCAAATTATGAGCCTTTGTTCAGCCATCTTATAACATGGTTTAGCTGGTAAATGTACTTGTTAACCATTAACGGTGTAATTGTTAAATTGAAGGTTGGGATTTATTTAAGGTATTGCTGGCTAAAGCAAAATCTTCTGCCAAATCGTGTCAGTAACTTCTTTGATGCCGAATAGTCCGTTCGTGGATTATTCGGTATCTTTATTTTGTAAATCAAAATAATAAAGTATGTACGCAGTAAATCAGTATGATGCAGTTGCAGAGAGTTATGATTCTCTGTTCAAAGACAAAGCCAGTATTGAGGAGAATCGTAAGATTGCCTCAATGCTTTTTGAGGTTTCAGGGATTTTTCTGGATGTGGGATGTGGTACGGGGTTACTCCTTGATATTCTGAAAGTGTCTCCGGATGAATATTGGGGTATTGACCCAAGTAGTAAGATGCTTGATGTTTTCAGAAAGAAGCATCCGGAGTATAATAATTTGTGTATTCCGTTTGAGTTGCTCAATTTAAAGTTTGCAACATTCAATAGCATTGTAGCTTTGTTCGGCTCGGCCAGTTACATTGATATTGAAGCACTGACGGATATTCCCGAAGGAAAGAATATTTTCCTCATGTTCTACAAGGAGAATTATCATCCGGTAACTTATAAACGTACCGGCTGTAATCTGGAACATTACAGTCATTCAAGGAGTGAGCTGGAGGAAAGATTTCCTCATTGTGAAGTAAGGGAGTTTGATAACTATTATATCGTGACGAACGTATGATATTGTATTCAGAGCAGAATGTATATGAAGCGGCAAAAGACCGGATAAGGAAGTTGTTTTCTATGGGGGACAGATTAGGTGTTTGTTTCTCCGGAGGCAAGGATAGTACTGCCTTATTACACCTTACTTTGGAAGTGACAAGTGAATTGGGCATTCAAAAGTTGCCGGTTATATTTCTTGATCAGGAATGTGAGTACACATATACTGTTGAGTATATGCGTTATGTTATGTCATTGCCAGAGGTGGAACCTATTTGGGTGCAAATTCCGTTCCGGTTATGGAATGCGAACAGTGGTGACTGGTTTATCCCTTGGGAGCCAGGGAAAGTGTGGATGCGTGAGAAAGAAGATGTCTCTTTTAAGGAAAACGTCTATGGAGTCGACAGATTTAAGGATATGTTTGATGCCATCGCATATCATCACTTGGGAGGGGGGTATATATCTTTGGGAGGTGTCCGTATTGAAGAGTCACCAGCTCGTCGTGCTGGATTGACGGGAAAGGAAACCTTGCCAGGAATGACATATGGAAAACGTTGTAGCCATGGTGTTGTTATATATCCTTTGTATGATTGGTCATATCGCGATATATGGTATTACATCTTCTCCAATCGGTTGAAATACAATAAGGTCTACAACTATATCTTTTCAAAGGAACCGTTGCGTTCTGCAAGGGTATCTTCTCTTATCCATGAGAACAGTAATCAGAATATTCCTTACTTGCAAGAGATTGACCCGAAGGCTTATAATGCCATGTACATGCGTATTCCCAATATTGGCACAACGAACCATCTTCTGTTGGATGCCTTTGAAGAGGTAAGAAACTATCCCAACTGTTTCAAGGACTGGCCGGAATATCTGCAATATCTCATAGACAATATCGTAGCTGAGAGCAAGAATAAAGTAATTTTTACCAATAATCTAAATACGGTGGTTGATAAGATTGCGGGCTGGTCTGATTCCGATCGCGTTGATATATATCGCGCCTTTGCCCGTGGTATCATCACAGAGGACTTTGAACAGACAAAGTTGAATAATAGGTTATTGGTTCATAAATCAAAGTATAAATATGGAAAAACTAAAAGAAATAATCATCCGGATGCTTGATGAAGCGCCAGATAAAATAAACTTCTTCAATGAGATAAGACAGATTTTATTCTCTCTGTCTCCTGAAAAGGCCAATCCGGTGGACCGTGTCCTCTGGGTACCGATGGATATGGTGAAGGCGAACAACTATAATCCGAACGCTGTGGCAAAGCAGGAGATGCAGCTCCTTTATACTTCCATTCGTGAAGATGGATATACACAGCCAATTGTTACGATTTGGAGTGAAGAGGAGCAAAAGTATATTATTGTCGACGGGTTTCATCGTAACCTTATCGCGCGCATGTATAAGGACATTGCCCAGCGCAATAGTGGGCGTCTTCCCATTGTTGTCATTGACAAGGATATCAACGACCGTATGGCTTCTACGGTCCGTCACAATCGTGCCCGTGGCAAGCATTCCGTTGATGGCATGACAAACATCATTTATAACATGATAAAAAACGGTGAGTCGGATGCTGTTATTTGTAGAAAGCTTGGCATGGAGCCGTTGGAGCTTGTGAAGCTGAAGCATATTACCGGTTTTGCCAAGATGTTCAGGAATTATGAATACAGCAAAGCCATCAAAGAAATTGTTCATCATACAAACTCATTGGAATTATAACTATGGATATACAGAGCATTGCAATAGATAGGATTATTCCGTATTGGAATAATGCCCGGAACAATAGTAAGGCTGTTAAGCCGGTAGAAGAGTCAATAAAGAAATATGGTTTCAATCAGCCGCTTGTGTTGGATAAGAATTTTGAAATCATTGTTGGTCATACACGGTATTTTGCCCTTTTGAATCTTGGATATAAAGAGGTCCCGTGCATCATTGTGGACTTGGACGAGGAAAAGGCGCGTCAGTATCGTATCGCAGATAATAAGACATCAGAATTTGCGTCATGGGATGAAGAGAAACTGATACGTGAGCTTAGGACAATGAATGTACCTGCAGATATGCAAGACTTCTTTTTTGAACCCATAGACCAGTTACTCGGTTTTGACATGAATTTTATTCCGACAAACAATTATGTCACGGAAGAGTCGCAATCAGAAGCGGCAAAACAGGAATTCAGTGAGGAAATGCATCGCCAAGAGAATGAATCTTTCAGGAAGAAGGCAGAACGTATTGAAGAAGGTCTGGAGCAGGAAAGAACTGAATATATTGAACTTGCATGTCCTCATTGTGGAGAGATTATCAGAATGAAGAAATAATATGGCGGCACCGACGGGAAATAAATTTTGGATGTTAAGGAGCAAGCATGGGAGGGATAAACTCTTTTCCACGCCAGAACTCTTATGGGAGGCGGCATGTGAGTATTTCCAATGGTGTGATGAAAATCCCTGGTTGTCCAAAAAGGCCATTCAAAAGACTGTTCCGGTAAAAAGGAAAAAAGGGAAGAAGGTGGAGACAGTCAATGAGCAACAAGTACAACAAGAAGTTTCCCCGACTTCCCGTCCGTATTCCCTAACCGGGTTCTGTATTTATGTAGGTGCTTCTTCCAAGTGGTGGAGCACTTTTCGTTCCGAATGTAGAAATAAGAATGATGAAGATTTTTTGGAGGTCATCGCACGCGTGGAGGAAACCATCGAAACGCAGCAGTTTGAGGGAGCGTGCGTTGGAGCTTTCAATGCGAATATCATTGCCCGAAAGTTAGGGCTTGTTGACAAGCAGGAGGTGGACCATACGAATGCAGGAAAAGAGTTCAAAGGATTTAATTTTCTACCATATACAGAAGATGCGGAGAAAGTCAAGTAATGGGATATAAGGTCAATATAAAGCAGAGGTTAGCCTATAACTACCTTCGTGACGATGTTACGAAGTTTCTGTGTTATGGTGGCGCTGGTGGAGGTGGAAAATCATGGCTTGGGTGTGAATGGCTTATGCAATGTGCTTACTATCTCCCGGGCACTCGATGGTTCGCTGGCCGAAATAATTTGAAAGATAGCCGTGAGTCTATCTCTGTCACTTTCAACAAGGTGGCAAAGTGGCATCGATTCACTGATTACAAGCAGACCAATGACGGTATACTTTTGGGGAATGGGTCGGAAATCATCTTTCTTGACTTGACATATTATCCCGTCAAAGACCCGATGTATGAGCGATTGGGCTCTAAGGAGTTTACTGGAGGGTGGATTGAAGAAGCCGGGCAGGTTCACTACCTCGCATTTGAGGTTTTGAAGACGCGTATAGGACGGCACTTGAATGATGTGTATGGAATATCCGGAAAGATACTTATCACTTGCAATCCGAAGAAGAACTGGCTTTATCGTGAGTTCTATAAACCGTGGAAAGAAGGCAGGCTGGAAGCCCCATACGCTTTTATTCAAGCATTGGTGCAGGATAATCCCTACGCTACCGAGGACTACATAGATACGCTCCGTAATACCAGGGACAAAGTGACAAAGGAGCGCTTGTACTATGGTAATTGGGAGTATGACAACGACCCGACAGCACTCTGTGATTATGATGCTATTTGTGACCTATTCGCAAATGAGCACGTAAAACCGATAGGATTATCGACGGGAGCAGCTGACCTTGCCATGAAAGGACGTGACCGCTTTGTCGGAGGGCACTGGGTAGGCAATGTGTGTTATATCCGGTTAGACCAGGAATATAGCACGGGTAAATCTATTGAGACGGACCTTAAAAACATGATGATACAGTGGAAGATTCCACGTAGCATGATGGTCGTTGATAGTGATGGACTTGGAAGCTACCTTGAAAGTTATTTGAATGGCATCAAAGAATTTCATGGTGGTAACCGACCTATTAATCCAGAGTACGACAATCTGAAGTCTGAATGTGCATTTAAGCTTGCAGAGCTAATAAATAATCGGCAGATAAGAATTATATGTACGGAAGCGCAAAGAGAGCGCATAATGGAAGAATTGTCCGTCTTGAAGCAAGACCATATAGATGCCGATACCCGGAAGAAAGGGATAATCAGCAAGGAGAATATGAAAGATATACTCGGACATTCTCCGGATTACCTCGACATGTTGATAATGGCAATGCTTTTCCGTATAAAACCGATACCTAAAAGACCAAAAGCAAAATTAGGACAGATATGACAGTAAAAGAGTTTTTGATATTGAGTAACGTGGCGAGCAATGCTGCTGAACTGTTGGATCAGATAGGGAAGTTGCCTAAACCGGACTTTGTCGCAGGTGTAAGAGTTCCGGAGACTCTGAATGACCTCACTATAGGTCAGCTGATGGAACTGCAATCCATACGCAATGGAATAGATTGTATAATGGTTCCATGCCGTGTTGTCCTTGGTTTGTCTATTGATAAGATAGAGAAGTGTGGGGTAGCGGATATTTTGGGATTCTCCACATGGGTAACCAGGGAGGTTGAACGTATTACCAAGCTTTTTGAAACTACGAGCGTAGTACCGACTCCGGAAGAAAGACGTGCCGGAGTGGATAAGCTTTCGTTCGGGTTGTTTGGCTTGGTGGATTACTATGCTACCCGTATGGGGATAACTGACCATGAGCAGGTAGAGAGTGTTCCATGGGTAAGAGTGTACAAGTGTCTTGATATGGACGCGGAGAAAATACGTTATGAACGTCGATTACGAGAAATATATCAGAATAAGCAATGAATATAAGTGTAGAAAGGAAAATCGCTTCTATCGCAGAGAAGCTGGAAGGAGTTACCTATTTATTTGATAACTGGGTGACCGCCAACGTTCGGCTGGATAAGATGCCATTGCCGGCCATTATAAATCTGCTTCCTGCATCTGGGAAGTTCGTCATATCAAGGACTCAGTTAAGAGATTGCCCAAATTGCATGATTGCTTTTGTAGACAAGACGGCGTTTGATTTTGACGGGGTGGAGAATGATGAGGTTATTGAGAGGTGCAAAGGGTATGCAGTTCAATTTATCCGTGAGTTGAATAGGAGCGGGCTGTTTGAGTGGGTAAGCGATGAAGTCCCTTATTCCGTTTTCTATGATAAGCTGGATGTAAATGTTACTGGAATAGTAATAGAATTGAAACTGAAAGAGGTTCAAGGAGTACCCATGTGTTAGTTATGGAAGACAGAAGAAAGGACGTTAAAGATATACTGAACGAGGAGTTGGATAAACTTCGGCAGCGTATCATTGAGAATCATATACAAGCTGGACAGCGTGCAAGCGGAAGAACCATCAAGAGCCTGCATGTCGTAGTAGATGATAATCATGGTGTTTTATTCGGTAGACAGGCTTTTGGAGTTCTGGAAACAGGACGCGGACCGGGAAAAATCCCAAAAGGTTTTTGGCAAATAATTCAGCAATGGGTGGTGGATAAGAGGATTCAAGTAGAAAAACCTAAATCGTTTGCTTATCTCGTAGCTCGTAAGATTGCAAATGAGGGTACTAGGCTTTATCACTCTGGAACGCATGAGGATATATATTCAACGAGTGTTACACAAGCGATACGGGATATTATGGACCGTGTGTTTGGTGTTTTTCTGAACGATGTACAACATATAAATTTGCATAGTAATGAGGACGCATAAGATAGGAAATACTACAATCGAGTATCCGGATGAAATATCTTTCTGTTTCAATCCGGTAGTGATAAATATTAGTGGATATACTTGGGCATGGGTGGAAGCAACGATAACCGACGTACTTACCGGAAAGGAATATAAGGAAAAACGTGCATTATTTAAAACCGCATGTTTCTTTGATCTGTCTTTCTATATGCAATCGGCTTTTGATGCAACGGAGTTTGGCAAGATTGACTATCAATCCTCTATTCCACAAGATAGTCAGCTTGGGCGTCTGTTCTCTGTTGAAGTGGATATGTATACGTCTGATAGCACTATCGGAGAAAGTTTCCAGTTTAATACTTTTATTATTTGGGGCGCAATGAAAGTCGGCGAAAGATATAATGGTGACCGTATTCTAACATGGTTTAGGAACTTACCATTTACGGTCGGTATGTACACTGCGGGGGCCGGTACTGTTAGTGTGACTGCTGACGGTCAAGTTTTGCCGTCCATCATATTGTCTGACCGCAAAGTGTATAATCTTACTTTGCAGGGTATTGATGCGAATAGGGATGTTGTTTTGAATCTCCCTGGAACTAGTACGGGAGCAAGTGTATTCGATAATACCTTTGACTTTACTTTTCACGCATTGACGAATGTGGCCGCAAATGTGAGGCTTTTAGTTGATGAATGCACGGATGGAATTTATTTACGTTGGATAAATCGTCATGGCTTTTATTGCTATTGGTTGTTTAAACGTGGTGATGAGAGCAAACAAATTGCCAATGATGGTGAATTCATTCGTAATAATATGCAAGACTATAACTATGTTAATGGCTATCATGGAGGTTCAGGACGTAAGCAGAGAAAAACAGAAGAGAATACATTGTTGGTGTGTGCTCCTTTAGTGGACTCTGAAACGTTTGACTTCTTGTTTCAACTCGCGTTGTCACCCGTTGTTGATATGTATGCAGGTAAAAATGTGAATGGAGTTGATAGCTGGAAGGCGGTGAATGTATCTGTTGGTAATTTCAATAAGACAAGAGCTGTATTACAGGATTTCGTAGCAACAATCATATTACCAGAAACAAGAGTACAAAGCTTATGAGAAACGATATGCTATTCATTGGTGATAAACTGATGGATTTGGATGATGATACCAAAGTAACGCTCAATTTCAAAAGTAATATATTTACGGATTTGAGTAAGATTATAAGTAATAATTCTTATACTATCAAACTTCCGAATACTATACGTAATCAGTGTGCAATCATGCATGCTGATTTACCTTCATGCGACATCGTTTATCCTAGAATTAAACTGAATGCTCGTTATTTTCGTAACGGGATAGAGATACTCAATAACGCAACTGCGGTCTTATTGTCTACATCGGATGTTTTTGAATTTGCTCTTTCATGGGGTAATGTCTCTAGATTTGCAAATATTATAAGTGGAAATAAAACGCTACGTGATTTGAAGGATAGACACAATTATGAGGTCATTGCTGATGATGATTTTCCAGATTATCATGTATTTTGGAAAGTAGGTTCTTTTGAAGGGGATGCTTCCGGTAATTTTTTTATTCCTAAAGTAGACTATGGTATACGGCGGGAAGATACAACAGGGTGGTATCATCCTGGGTGTAAGGTTACCTGGATTTTGTTACAAATTATGAAAGATAATGGTGTCACTTTTACGTTTCCTGCTAATCGCGCTTTTATGTTAAGTAGATTGTTTGTACCCTTATTAACTCGTAATGATAGCAGAAGTTATGCTGCAAAAAATGCATTACATGCAGAGTTTAGTTACTATGTACATGGACGTCTTGATAAGGGAGAACCGGAAAAATTGTATTTTGCAGATAAGTCGTTTTCAAGCTATTATGGGACTATAACCAAGTTTAAAAGTAGTTCTGGAAAAATTTATATTCAAGGCTTTAAACTTAATGCTCCGAATATGAAGATTTTGATGAATGGTAATGTGTCGTTTGATGTATCCACTTCTATATACCCTAATGGAGCATGTCTGGTTGCTTATTACATTATGGATGATGATACAAGAGTCGATATTGCAACTATAGATTATAGCAAGATTGAGAGGCATAACACAAATAGTTATACTATCTATTTTGATTTTACAGATATAGAGACAGATACGCTAGAGGAAAGTAAGGAGATTTTGTTTGGATTACTTGACGCAGGGTGGATTGATGATGGTGGTATATCTATGGATAATTCATTTAGCATTACAGCTATATGTGATCAAGTGATGCCTTCGATAGATGATGAGATAAATGCAGGATATGGGCACTTCCCGATTATTGCAAATTTGCCCGAAATAAAACAGATAGATTTTATTAAAGCTGTTGCTGCAATTCTCGGTGTTTTTGCTGTTCCTGGTAAGAATGATTCAAATTCCATTGAGTTTGTTTCTGTAGATACTATTAAAGAAAATGAAACAAGAGCATATGATTGGACAAAAAAGGTTGTTGCTACTTATAAGGAGAATAAACCTAATATGTTGGAATATAGGCTGAATGATTTCGCACAGCTGAATTATCTGCGTTACAAAGAAGACTCTACGGTTAATGGCTCTTATGATGGAGCATTACAAGTATTAGATTACACTTTGGATTCAGAGCGTGATATTCTTACGCTTCCATTTGCTGGTACTGATATGGCAGGTGGCGTTGCGTCTATAAAGTTATATAAGTATGACAGTGATGGTAAATCTTCTCTAGAGAAAGTGGAGCCAAGAATTTTACTTTGTACAGATGATGCAGATGTTCTGAAAGGAACATTTGAGGAACTTGATTTTTCTTCTGTGATTAACTCTTATTACAAAAGTTATAGTGAGGTCATTTATATGCCTAAAGTAATCACAGAAAAGATAGAAATAAATGATATTGAGTTGAGAGACTTGGATATGACTGTTCCAATTTACTTGGCCCAATATGGTAGATATTATGCCATTATTTCCATTAAGGCAGAAGATACGGGAATATGTGAATGTAAATTGTTACAATTGGAGGTATAATTATGAAAGACAATACAAGTGAAAAAATATTGGAAATTCGGGTAAAGTATGATGATGCTATCCGTAAAATAGCAGAGTATCGTACGCAGTTGGATATACTTCGAAAAGTAGAACAAACTCTTAAGGAGGATTTGAAGAAAGGCCGTATGAGTAGGGAGGAATATAATATTAAATTAACCGAAAATAGGGTTGCTACCCAACAATATACAGATGCCATCCGTGTACTGAATAAACAAATTCAAAATGAACGTAAAGAGCAGACAGAGATGGAAGGAAGCCTTGTTAGGTTGCGGGCTGAGCTTTCCAATCTTACCGCTGCTTATGACAGATTAAGTCGTGTAGAGCGTGAGGGGGGCGAAGGCAAAGAGCTGCAAGATAAGATAAATGCCATTACCGATGAACTGAAAGGTGCGGAAGAAGAAACGCAGCGCTTTTATCGGAATGTGGGTAATTATAAAGATGCGATACTTCAGGCTACAGAAGCCCAAGTACCTTTTGTTTCCATATTGCGCAGTGGCGTTAGCGTCTTGCGAGGTACAAAGGAATTTGTTGGTGGTTTGAAGGATGAATTGGTTAAAATAACAGTCCAGTACAAAGCAGGAACGGTCACTGCGAATATGTTCTCTGGTGCTCAAAAAACAGCGGCTATAACAAGTAATTTGTTATCTGCAGCTTTAAAAGTGTTGAAACTTGCACTAATTTCCACTGGTATTGGGGCTATTGTTGTTTTGTTGGGCTCATTGGTCGCATGGTTGGCTAAAACGCAAAAAGGTACTGAATTTCTTTCTAATGTAATGTCCTCTTTTGGGGCAATTATTGATGTGATTATAGACCGGATTGCAAAGTTTGGTGGAGCTATTGCTAAATTCTTCTCTGGTGATTTTTCTGGTGCAGCAAAGGATATGAAGGATAGTTTTTCCGGTATTGGAAAAGAAATTTCAAATGATGCGAAACAAGCGTGGGCACTGAATGATGCATTGCAACAGTTAGAGAAATCGGAAACAATGCTTAATATGAAGCGTGCGGCAAGTCGCTCTGAGATTGAAAGATTGAAGCTCATTGCAGATGATACTACAAAAAGCCTGAAAGAGCGTACTGATGCGGCTACAAAAGCATACGATATGGAAAATAAACTTCAGCAGGAAAGCATTGATATTGGCCGAAAGAAATTGGCAAATCTTCTTGGGCAAATAGAACTTACTGGTGAAGCTAATAAATTGCTTGATGATATGGCACAAGGGGCAGTAACGGCTGATGAGGTTATTAGCCGATTGGGTATATCAGAAAGTACAGTGAAAGATTTAAAGGAATTCTCTCAAGTTTTTTCGGACGTAGCTCAAAAGGAAATGGAGAGCTATACCCGTAATAAGGAAACCCAGAATAAAATAAATGCGATGCGGAAAGAATCAGTAGATAAGGCTAAAGTTGTAAAAGAAAAAGAACTTTCAGAAATTCGTAAGGCTGAGGATGAAATGCTTAAGCTGGTTAAGGACAGTAGAGAGAAACAATCCATTGAGATAGAACGTCAGTTTTCTCGTCAAATAGAAGATTTGCGTGTTCGCTTGATTGAGGAACAAGACCTTACAACGAAAGCACGTGGAGCTATAAATAATCAGATTATTGCACTTGAACAGCAAAAAAATGATGCATTACAGCAATTATCGGAAGAACAACTGATGAAGGAGGTGGAGAACCGGCAGAAACTAATCTCTCTGCAACTTGAATCCGTAAAAGCTGGAGGTGAGCAGGAGTACCAACTAAAGATGCAGCAACTTGTTGCCCAACGTGACGTAGAACTCCGTCAGAAAGAGCTTACTGAACAGATGAAGCTTGCTATTACGGAGAAGTACAATAAAGAGATTTATGATTTGTCCGTTCAACATGAGAATGATACAGCAAAGAAACAAGCTGATGCACTCAAACTTCGATTGGATAATGAATTGGCAGAAGCTAAATTGAATGGAGATAGTGAACTTGAGCTTCTTCGTATGCAGGAACAGCAGAAGCTTGAACTGAAAGACAGCTTGAGACGGATGGGAGAGGAGAGTGATGCCGAATTCCGGGCCAGGCAGCTTGCTGCAGACCAAGAATACTTGAATGCAAAGCAGGCGGTCATTGACAAGGAAGTGGAGATGCAGCAAAATAAAGGTGAATCCCTTTCTGTCTTGGCAGGGAATCTTTCTGATTTGTTGGAACAAGCGGCAGGAGATAACGAGAATATGGCTCAGTTGGCGAAAATACTGGCTATTGCGGAGGTTTCTATTGCGCAAGGGGTAGCCATTGCCAAAGCCGTAGAAACAGCTACCCGCTCATCTGCAACATGGATTGACATGCTTGCTGCGATAGGTACTGTAGTGGCATCTGTAACTACTGTTATGGGAAAGGCTATGAAATCGGTGAAAAGTGCTAAATTTGCACAAGGAGGTAAAGTTGAAGGGCCAGGTTCCGGTACAAGCGATTCCATACCTGCTATGTTGTCCAACGGTGAAAGTGTAATGACGGCTGCTGCAACCTCGATGTTTGCTCCGTTATTGTCGGCTTTCAATCAGATAGGAGGAGGTATTCCCATTAATGTAACAGCTTCTTCCAATCAGGCGTTAGGAGAGGACATGCTGGCCAAAGCTGTTGCAAAAGGTATGATGATGGCGCCTGCTCCGGTGGTTTCTGTGGAAGAGTTTACCTCTGTTGCTAATAGGGTTAAGTACGTTGAAAATCTTGGTAGTATATGAAAGCATATGAACTATTGATATTGAATAAGAGTCTTCTTCAAATGATGGGGGATGCTTCGCTTGATGTCGGGGATGTGAAATATATTCCCGTGTATCAAGAATATGTCCGTCTGTCAAAGGAGGGACATAAAAAGACTTATATCATGCAATATTTATCCGATGAGTATAATATTGCGGAAAGGACAATTTATCGGATAATAGATAAGTTCTCAAGTAAGGTGGATGTTTAGGGGGGGCGGAATTATTCCGCTCTTTTTTTGTTTTGAAAAAGTTGCTGACAAAGCGTGTCAGTGGAATAGACTTCTTATTTTCTTCAAGCCGTATCATGTTTTCTACCTTTGTTACAAACAATTATGTGATATGGCTAAATTATACATTAACAAGGACATTGTAGCTGATAAGGATAAAATGGAAAATTGGTATTTGACCGGTGACGAGGGGCTTTCGTTTCCGGATATCCAATACTTCCTTTCATGGCTTGACCCGGCTGACCCTAAAATTGACATTGAAATCCATTCGTGCGGCGGTGATACGGTTGAGGGGTATGCTATTTATGATGCATTACGTGCGTCGGGCAAGGAAATATCTTGTACCGTTGTTGGACGATGTGCTTCTATGGCTACCATCATTTTGCTTTCTGCTCCACTTGAACGCAGAAAAGCTTATCCTCATGCAAAGTTTCTCATCCACAAACCATATTTGGCAAGATATGATGATTTATTGGACCTTGAAACTATAGAATCCATCAAATCAAGTCTGGAAGCGGAAAAGGATAAGATGATGGCTGTATATGTTGAACGGACAGGAGTTGAATCGACCATTTTGGAGGTCCAGATGAACAAGGAGGCATGGTTTGGCGGTGAGGTTGCAAAACAACTTGGATTTATATCTGATGTTCTTATACCGACTACAGCAAAAGGAACTGATTATAAACTTAATAGTGAGAAAATGAACAAAGAGAAACAAGTAACGGTAAAGCAATCTATCATTGACAGACTGCTTGCGAAATGTGGCTACCAGAAGATAGAAGACATTCCGGTAGTATCTATGGAACTGACAGATGCCGAAGGTAATACACTGACGGTGGAACGTGAAGAAGGAGAACCGCAGGTGGGAGATGCGGCATCCCCCGATGGCGAGCATGTTATGCCCGATGGTAAGACTATCATTGTAACAGACGGAGTGATTACAGAAATCAAAGACCCGGAAGAAGCAAACGGTGACGAGGAGATTGAAGCTTTAAAGGCGCGCATTGAAGAACTTGAAGAGGAAAATGCGGCATTGAAAACCAATGCCCGTACAGTTGAGGACAATAAGATACTGAATGCTGTAAAGATGGCAGGAGGTGAGAATTGGCTAGCAAAACATTGTTCAACCTATAGAGTCTCTTTGCGTACCCAATCCTTCAAGAATACTGTTGAGACACAAGCAAGTGCAGAGGAGACACCTATTCAAAGAAAGTTGAGAGAGGAAAGGGAGAAGAGAACTAAAAAGTAAAGAAAGGAGAATTGAGTATGCCTATTTTAGATTTTTCAAAATTGACGCCAGACAATCAGGCGGTGAAGGATTTGAAAGACTTGATTGAACTGACAGTCTTTCAAAATGAGGATATGGAGCGTTTTATGACGTTCATGCCTAAAGTGACCAATGGCAAGAAAGTTGGCTTCATCGGTGAGATGGAGGATGTAGGTATCGCAGGTGCCGGATGTGACCCTGAATATCAAAAAGTGGCTATCGCTGCCGCCCAGAAAGTATGGGAAATTGGCGACTGGCAAGTTCCGTTGGAAATGTGCTATGAGGATTTGGAGAATACTATTGCAAAGTACTGCTTGAAGACCGGTACCAATATTGCGGACCTTACTTCTACTGAATATATGGATGGGATTGTCCTTCCAAAACTGACGGAAGCAATGATGAAAATGTTATGGCGCTTCACTTGGTTTGGAGACAAGGATGCCGCTAATATTGACGGTTCCGGTCAAATTACGGATGGATTGAATGTAGAATTGTTCAAGACATGTGACGGTTTCTTTAAACGCCTGTTTGCCATATGTGCAGAGAATTCCGGTCAGCATACCGTTATATCAGCCAACTCTGAAGCATCTTATGCTTTGCAGAAGTCCAAGATGAAAGAATTGGGGGCTGCTACATCTGTGTTTGACACGATGCTTGAAGATGCGGATAGCCGTATTTTCCAGAAGTCCGGACATGCAATTTTTGCTACAAAATCATTATGTGATTCTTTGTCACGTGATGTGAGGGAGAAATATAAGGTTATTATGCCTTGGACGGTCATTTTTGACGGCCTTGAAGTAGGAGAGTATGACGGCGTTACGGTCGTAAAATGTTCTATTTGGGATAGATTTATTCAAGCGTATCAGAACGATAAAACGAAACTGAACCTTCCTCACCGTGCGGTTCTATGTTCTCCGGACAATTTAATGTACGGTTGTGAAGGCGATAACCCGATATCTGACCTTGATATCTGGTTTGAAAGAAAACCCCGTAAGAATTATATCTATTCTACTGGTAAACTCGGTTCTATGATTGGCGAGGACAACTTGGTGCAAGTAGCATATTGACAAAAGGAGGTATTCTATGGGAGTATGTGATGATATTTTAAAGAAAGATATTGTTCCGTCGTGTGATGATCCAGTAGTACAAGGATTGGAGCAGGAAGGGGTAATAATGAATCGTGCGGATGTGGACTTTGCAGCCACAGTATTCAATTCTACAAAAAAGAATGTGATTGAAACGCTGGCTATGAAAACCGGGAAGAAGGCTTATAAGGTTGTTGTTCCTGGTAAAAATCCATTTACGGGTACAAAGACCTCATTAGTGGCTGGCACATATCGTAGTTCGTTTACCAATACTGTCGCGATTGTGATATTGGCAAACGACCCGGATGTATGCGCTGATGTTATTGACGGATTGGCTAACGGTACCTATGTTGTGGTGTTGGAGAATAAATATAAGGGTTTACAGAAAGAAGGAAACCCTGGTGATGCCGCTTTTCAGGTGTATGGTTACTACCAAGGGCTTACAGCTACAGCTATCGACAACGATAAGTATAGCGAGGATACTGAAGGTGGATGGGCTGTTACCTTGGAAGAGCAGAAAACGCCTAAATCTGCATTATTCTTGTTCAAGACGAGTTATGAAGCAACTAAGACTGCTGTCAACACTTTGACGGCTGAACCGGCAGCATAGGAGGGAATATGCTTGTCTTGGAGATGGTTGATAAGTTGAAGAGATTGGGGGATAAGGTCTCCCTTTCTTCTTCTGATAAATCAGACATTGAACTGATGTTTCATGAAGTTCTTGGTAGGACATTTACCAAGACCTCATGTGGTGATTGCTATCGTGACGCTGTGATTGAAATGTATTCGTACTTAAAAAGATATGGAAAAATGAAAGAAAAATCAAGTTATGCATTGAAAAATGGTGTATTGCTCCAAGTAGGCTTTGGAAGTAGTGAAATGTACACCAACAACAATCTTACTGACGAAGCGGCAGAAAGGTATCTTGCGGAAAATCCTAAAGGGATAGTCTTTTTTGCTTCAACGCCTTCCGATTGGGAGAAAAGGGTTGAAAGACGGATGAGTCCTGCTTTACCATTGGATGAAACTTTGGTTTCAGAATTGGTGAAAGCCTTTGAAGTGGAAGGTGCTACTTCTGAGTTTGTGAGAGATGCGTTCAAGACTTATAAACTGAACGGGAAGAAAGTTACAGCTAAAGTATTGGATGCTCATATTAAAGAGGCTCAATCTGTAGTTGACTCTAAGCAGACTATAGAAGCCGTAGAAACGGTGAAATAAAGAATAACCTCACGGAACGATGAATGTAAATGAATTAAAGAAGAAGAGTAATAGGCGTGTTGACACGGGCTATTTACGTAATCTTGGCATCCAAAGCTACGGTGATGATAATTTATATCCCCAACATCTAAGAAATATCATCGCTGCGAGTTCAACGGGTAGCGAATGTGCAGAACGTTATGCCAATTTCATAGAGGGAAATGGGTTTCGTGAGGTTGCTTTTTCTGAATATGTGGTTAACCGCCGTGGAGATACGGCAGATGACATCCATGCTTTCGTCTGCAAGGATGTTGCTGATTACGATGGGATGGCGATACATGTTAATTATAATATGTTCGCAGATATAGTGGAAGTACAGCACATCCCCTTTGAAAATTGCCGTTTGTTGGAGGAGGATGAATCCGGATATATCGCAAAAATCGCAGTTCATCCGGATTGGACAGGAAAGAAAACCCGTCAGGGAAAAGCCATAAAGGTAATACCAGAAAATGTGGAGTTTATAGATGTATTTAATCCACGTAAGGAGGTGGTCTATGCGCAAATTCGGGCTGCCGGAGGGATTGAAAACTATAAGGGGCAGATACTATGGATTAGCAACACAGGGAAATTCGTGTATCCTATCGGAAGAGCTGACCGTGTGATTACGGAAATGAGTACGGATGAGGGATTAGCCAATGTGAAGTATCGTAATGTGCGTTGTAACTTCATGCCTTCCGGGATGATAATTACAAAGAAAGGTGCTTCTTCGGTACGTTTTGATGAAAACGGAAATCCTATAAAAGAGGATAGGACTAATGAAGATACTGGTTTTTCTGATACTATCGTGCAATTACAAGGAGACACCAATGCGACAAAGGTCTTAGAGGTAACCTTGGAATCTGATGAAGAAAAACCGGAGTTTGTGGATATTAGTCCTAAAAATTATGATAAGGAGTTTACCGTTACTGATGCCAGTGTGGTTGAACGTATTTATTCGGCTTTCGGGCAGGAGCCTTGGTATTGTATCCGGATTGGTAAGGTTGGTTTTTCTGGGGATATATTGGAAGATGCTTTTGAATACTATAACTCTATTGTGTCAAAGCAACAACGCATGATTGAACGGGCTTTTCAGAAAATTTTTGCGCATTGGTATGAACCTCTCAATCCTTCCAATGACTTTAGTGTACAACCTCTTAAATATATAAGAAATGCTGCGATGTCTAATAACAACAGATGAGGTCTATAAGTTGGCTCGTACGATGTCAATACACATCGATACGGAAAAGATAGAGGCATATATTCGGGAGTCGGAGAACATTGATTTGAAGTCAGCTTTGGGTGATGCTTTATTCTTAGATGTGAAAGAACATCCGGAAAATTATAGTGAGTTGCTTAATGGTAGTTCTTATACCATAGAATGTGGAGGCAAACGTTCCTTTGTAGGGCTGAAAACGACATTGGCATATTATACCTATGCTCGTATCGTGAAAAATGGAGATGGAAATGTCACCCGTTTTGGATTTGTCAATAAAGATAACGAATATTCATCGCGTTCTGATTTTAAGGAGAAACTTATGGCTTATAATGATGCTTTCTCTGTTGCTGATAGGTATATGAAAGAATGTGTTCGGTATTTGAATGATAATAAAAAAGACTTTCCGCTGTATAGGGGAAGTGGAGGGATTAATGCTAATCGTGTAACTTTTAGAGTACTTGGTGAATAATGCCTGATACACTTGACATATTAAGGAAACTTGCTCTACAGATAAGGAACGCCTCTTCTGAGGGAGAGAATACCGCAGAGAGGGTTGGACGGACATTTATTGGCATTCTTGAACTCATTCAACAAGGAATGAGCATCGAAGAATTATCAAAGGTGTTCCTTCGAAAAGACCAGGCTGACGGCACAAATTTTCTGTTGAAGTTCGGCGAGTTTATCGACTCTATGGTCGCGGGCAAGGGTGCCGGAATATTCCCTGACGGCCGTATGCAGCTGTCCCGCCTCGAGGTCCGCGACAGCCTTACCGTCCTTGAGCTTATCTTCAACCGTCTCTCCGCCATGGAGAGCGACTATTCCTTCTCCGAGTCCGGTACCATCGAAAGTGTATCGCAGCTTGAAGACGGCACATACAGCCTGAAGATGAAGAAACGGTGGGATAACGACTTTACTGCACTGGCAGAAAACGATGTTGTATATGGTGTTGTCAATGACCTTGCATCAGGTGGCGGCAAGTATTATACCTCCTGGCTACGTGTCTTGCATGTTGACATCTCAGCCAATACGATCAACGCTGTGATGTACCCTGATAGCGAGGTGCCGGGTGGCAAGAATTATCCTCCTGAGCCGTTGATGATATTATCACACCGTGGCAACCCGGTTGATACTGAACGGCAGGGTTATTGGTATCTGTCATCCCGTGAGCATTGTATCTGCATGCTTAACGGGGTCACAAAACCCGTCCTTGAGGAAAGCAACTATTCGGTGATCGTCGGCAGGCTGAAGCATCTGTCTCTGTTCGACAACCTGCCCATCAACTACCTGCACTCTTATATCTACGTCCGGGGATTGGTAGCGCAGGACATCCACCGCATCGACTTCCAAGGCGTATTGCCCCGCATCGCCAACGACCGCGGAGAGTGGAACATGGAGACCGCCACCGGAGCAGAACCCTACCAAGCCGACCGCGAGGCACAGACCGAGACCGTACGTGTGATGATGTACGATACCGTGTGGCACTACGGATGCAAGTGGATGTGTCTTGTTTCCGGCACTACCGACGAACCGAAGTACGGAGCAGCGGGCTGGGCAATGGTCGAGGGCAATCCGGATTTCAGCATCGATATAGAAAGCTCCAATGGCTGGTACTTCGATGCGGAGCGTTTTGCGACCACCCTCACCATTACCGGTGAGCTGTACAACCGTGACGTTACGGCGCATATCCTTGACAGTGATGTGGAGTGGACGCGCGATACGGGCAACGTCACCGAGGACAACGCCTGGGCGGTCGCACACGCGGAAACCGGCAAGTCACTGCCGCTGACGGTCAACGACCTCGGCCCCGACTATATGAACATGACCGGGTGCAAGTTCATCGCACGGGTATTGCTGCGTGACGGGCAGAACAATTATGAGACAATGAATTATATAACTTTCTAATTATGCAGACTATACAGAAGAAGATAGAGGTCAACTACCGCCCTCTCCAGACCAGCGGCGGGATAGAGGTTGTCGGCAGCGTGCCGGACGTGCAGGTGTACCAGGCTGACAAGGCCGAGTACACTCCGGACTACACGCTTACCCCCCTGACGCTGTTCCCCCGGTGCAATGCCACCGACCCGGATGCGGTGGTCAAGGTGGGTGCGGTCAACGCGTCATTGGTCAACATGAAGTGGTACGAGCGCTTGAACGGTGTACGGACATTGATTACATCTGCCAACAAGAGCTATGTCATTACCGAGACCGGAGCCGAGAAGGGTAAGATACAAGTGAAAAAGAACGCCGTTCCCGGCAGTCCGGTAACACTGGAGTTCTACGCCGAGTATGTCGATGCGAAGCGTACCGGACAGACGCATGTCTACCGTTTCAGCCGTCTTGTCCGCGCCGTTGACGGCAGCGAGGCGCAGCCTAAGCTGATGGTCGACTCTCCGTCGGCACTTGATTGGAACCCGTGTCGGGACATTGCCAGGCAGGCCATCACCGCCAGACTGCTTGTCGGTGATGTAGATGTCACAGCAACCAACAAGTGCAAGTTCTTCTTCTATCGGAAGCTGAATACGGGCGCACTGGAGCAGATTACCGACGGTAACGGCGACAATGACTGGGAGTTCGTATCACTGACAAAGAACGTGCTTACCATAGACCGGGACTATATCGGCCACGAACAGACCTACGTCGTGAAAGCATCGTACTCGAAGGACGGTGCTCCTTCATCCAAGCCGGACAGTGACATAGACTATGTCTCCACCACCATCCGCAGGCGTATTCCCAGCATCGAGATTGACTGGGAGGGATTTCCGCAGCAGGTGGCAGACGGAACCAAGATGATATACCCGAAACCGGTCATCCGTGATACGGCAGGGATTGTCCCCAATCCCCAGGCCATCCTTGAGTGCGAATGGTACACGAAGGCGGCCGGCGCCTCCTCATACGTGCTGGCCGCTGCCGGGTACTCGCCCTCCATCCCATGCACCGACGGCATGATGCTACAGCTGAAGGTGATTGACAAGGGCCCGTATGCGGCGGTGGTGACATCTGACGGCAAGTACGTGACGGATGACAGCGGTAAGTTTATAGTGGCAAGGAAAAGGGATGTTTAACCATTAATCGATAGCAGTATGGCATTTTATATCAAAGTGACGAGAGAGGTTGCGGACAAGCTGGGAGTGGCAGGAATCCGCAACAGCACTGCCGACGGCAATGTGCTGTTATGGCAGGCCGATGTGGCAGGCTTTCCCGGCGATACGGTATTCGACCGGGCGGCAGTAGTCTGGGGCGTGTGCCTTTCCCCGCAGCAGGCCAAGGGTGAGATAGACGGCGTGGAAGATCCGGTGGAGGTCGCCACTCCGGAGGGTTTCATGGATAAAGACGGGGAGGAGGTGACCGATGAGCGTAGCGAGTAAGGTCGGGCAGGTAATCTTTTCGCAAAAGTCTGGCGTTTACATGCCAGCGATTATGTGCGACAAAGGCGACCTCTATCAAGAGTATGATGGTGAATCGGGTGCTCCGACAAACATAGCCCCCGACTTCACCACGATGAAGCCGACGCTCTCCTTCCTTCTCACCTCCTCACGGGTGGCTGAGGGGGTTGTGGTGCCCTCTTCCATCAGGTGGTATTTCAATGACGTGTTGATAAGCTTCACATCCAACGTTTCCACGAACACGTTCGGCGGCGAGACGGGGCATTTCAAGTACATCCCCTACAAGGCGGGCACTACGAACTATTACGGGCTTCAGATCGTGAAGAACCTGGTGAAGGCGTCGTCCGGTGCGAGCTGCAGCGTCAAGGCGGTGGCTACGGTGACCGTGGGCAACGTGTCGGATGAGGTGCAGTTCGTTTACAGCATCCCTATCACCAAGGGTGTGGGCAACCAGAACGTGGTGACCATCGTTTCCGGAGATGACAAATACTTTGCCATCCGTGAGAAGGGAGGCAGTGTCGTTCTCACGGCAATGGCGAGACGTGGAGCGTCAGAGATCACCTCCGGACTAACCTACAAGTGGTCCAGGATGGTTAACGGTGCCTGGCAGACACTCGTCGACCAGACCGGCAAGAGTCTGACCGTTACGGACAGCCTGGTTGACACTACGGGCATCTTTAAGGTGGAGGTGTCGCAGGGCGGCAATCTGATAGGCCTTGACACGCAGACGGTGATGGACTTGTCAGACCCCTACGACATCATAACTAATCCCAATCCCGAGGATGAGACGATTGTTTCCGGTTCCGGAGGTTCGGTGACTTATACGCCTATCCTTGTCAAGCGGGGACAGACCACGAAGGCAAAGAATATGCTGTTCTATTTTGTCTTTATGGATTCGGCAGGGGTCATTCTCAATCCGGCTACGGCGAATGTGGCTGCGGCAAGCGGTACCTGCACTGAAGCTATGTGCCAGCAGGCAGGCGGCAATGTTTCATGGACAATCTCAACGGCAGCATGATATGGCAAAGAAAGCGTTGGCAAGCAAGACGGGAGAAGTGAAGTATCTCCAGCAGGGACCGATCGGTCCGCTGGTCTATCCGGCTGGAGAATATTCCGCATCCACAGGCTACACCCGTACGGCTCTATCGACACCGATGGTACTGTGTGAAGGTCAATACTACGTGTTGGCTAAGGAGGGCACATTTAGGGGTGTCAACCCCAAGACAGACTATGCGGCAAACGGCAGTAAGGCGACATGGATAGTGATGGACAAGATACAGTATGCCTTTATCGAGGTACTGATGGCGAATTTCGCCAAGCTGGCAAGTGCGGTGTTCTATGGGCAGTATATGTTTTCGCAATACGGAATAAAAGCCGATGGCTCTGCTGTAGAAACGGTAGGCGGATATAAAGATTTTAATTACAATGACCCGATGAATCCGGCAAACAAGTTTCGACCAAACTTACTCCTTGATTTTCTGACTGGGAGCTTCAAGGGACGTAATGTTGAAGTTGAGGGGACAATTATTGCCAATGCATCATTTGTTCGGATGCATGATTTCCGTGCAAACGAGGGGTATTTCTTTTTGAATCCGGCTTTTGGCTCTGATTTTATCAATGGTCGCCCTAATCGTATTTCTACTGCTGTATATATGCTACCGGATGCTGCTCAATATGCCGGAATGAAGATATCATTGACGATATACAAAGACTTAGCGAGCACATACGGGTATATATCAGTTGTCACTAAGAATGCGTTTAATGAAACAGCAGTCGTTGGTAGTGAAATGAAATATTGCAATAGAGCAAGTATATCTGGAGCCGGAAGATATGAATTTATATCATTAGGCAGTTTATGGTTTTTAGCAAATGACAATGGAGCTTCGTTTTCTTATGCTGATTTGGGTAATTATACTTATGAAGATCCTGTTAGCTAGAGAGAATAATATTAAACAAAACGAGAATAAAAACAAAATGTTAAACCGGTTGTCGTTTTTATCCGAAAATGACGACCCTCAAAA
>ENA-OYWX01000012-OYWX01000012.1-human-gut-metagenome-genome-assembly--contig:-NODE-12-length-124878-cov-27.234292_pt1 | contig 124878 bp, 125 predicted proteins | sample MGYA00244815_ERZ653406 | MGnify/ENA primary metagenome ERZ653406 (study PRJEB26926, sample SAMN06165037) | human gut metagenome | biome: ENVO:00009003; feature: ENVO:2100002; material: ENVO:00002003...
ATGCATGAAGGGAATTGACAAAAATTAATCCCCCAAGTTTTCAGACTGAGCCTATAAATAGCTTACATGATTATAGTAAAAATATTTGCTCTCACTTATGCCCTCATACCCTCACTATATTTTAAAGCAGATTTTCGCATAATACGCTTGCTGTCAACTATATATTCTTTTTTATAAAGTATTCCTGTTTGATATAAAGCAGGGTACTTTCAGACTTTTTCATTTCAAAAATGCATATGAAAGAGATGTACTTCCACGAAATAGCAGTTTACAGAGTTCCGATATCGATAAAAAAGATCAAAACGTTTTTAAAAAAGCTCGTTATCTTTTCCAAAAAGTTCCTGTTGTTATTTGAAAAGCTCTTGATCTTTTTTAAAAACGTCCTTATATTTGGGGGATTTATATGATTCACACTCACATACATACGCACAAACCCGTACATACATATGCGTAGCTTCATGTAGACATACGTGCGTTAGAGATTTTATATGATCACATCTATTGAAAAAACTCTTTTATTCAATATCACTTCGCCGATACAATAATAAAGAGGCTGAATCAAATTTATCTTGAATTTCAGCCTTTTTATTCATCAATACAACATTGGGAAATCGGACTACATGACCATTCTTGCATTAAGAAAGGCAATTTAATAATGAAACTGCCAAATCTCTAAAAACAACAATATCCATCCGTCTACAGTTTGGTAAATGGATGGATATTGCTTTTTTATTCTTAACCTCTGCCCAAAATAAATGCAAAGAAGCCTTATATTTAATTTTAACAGAAGAAACTTTCTATTTTTTCTGCATTAATCCTTTAAATGCCGTAGGATAAGGAGTTTCAAACTCCATCAACTCTTTTGTTACCGGATGATAGAAACATAACTTGAAGGCATGTAACGCCAATCGTCCTAAAGGATCACACTCACTGCCATAGCGCCGGTCACCAACAACAGGGTGACCTAAATCCAACATATGCACACGAATCTGATTCTTACGTCCTGTTTCCAAATCCAACTCCACCAATGAATATCCATTGGCCCGCTTTATTGTTTTATAATGAGTGACCGCAAACTTACCTTCCCCATTGTCTACAGGACTGGAACTGACATACAATTTCCGGTCGGTCAACCAAGACTCTACAGTACCGTAATCTTTCTCCATATCACCAGAAACGATAGACACATAACGGCGGTCCGTCACAATATCATGCCAATTATCACGTAAAGTATTCTGGGTTTTTTCATCTTTGGCATACATCATCAACCCCGAAGTTTCACGGTCCAGACGATGTACTACAAATACGCGGTTGAAACGATGTGAACGTTTTACATACTCATTCAAAATATGTTGTGCAGTACGCTCCTTCTGATGTTCTGTGCTGACAGAAAGCAGTCCCTCCTTCTTTTCCACCACCAAGATATAAGCATCCTCGTATACCAGTTTCAGCATCGGATGTTTAAACTCACGATTATTCTTCACCTTGGATATCTGCACTTTCATACCTGGTTTCAATGCGAAATTATATTGGGTAGTAATCACATTATCTACCAAAATCACGCGGTTGGCAAGCAACGCCTTTACCTTGCTACGACTGATTCCCGCCATTTTCCGCATCAGAAAATCCATCAGCTCAGCGGGCTCCGTCACATTATATATAGTATATCGGGCAACACTTCTCGCCTTTGGCCTGCCGGAATCACTATTCTTACCTCTTGACATAATTCTATTTACTGTTTAAACAATTTATAATTGAACTATCCGGATTATCCTCTTTTTTCCAGCAACACCACATTTTCCACATGATGCGTATGAGGGAACATATCTACGGGTTGCACGGCCATCACCTTGTATTTGGCATCTAACAAAGACAAATCACGTGCCTGGGTGGCAGGATTACAGCTAACATACACAATCCGCTGAGGTTCAGCAAAAAGAATTGTATTAATCACATCATTGTGCATTCCGGCACGCGGAGGATCAGTGATTATAACATCAGGACGACCATGTTGGTTGATAAACTCCTGAGTGAGGATATCCTTCATGTCACCGGCATAAAATAAGGTATTGTCAATGCCATTAATTGCCGAATTCACTTTAGCATCTTCTATTGCTTCAGGCACATATTCGATACCAATCACTTTCTTTGCCTGGCGTGAAACAAAGTTGGCTATGGTTCCAGTCCCTGTATAAAGATCATACACCAATTCTTTACCGGTCAATCCGGCAAAATTACGGGCCACCTTATAAAGATTATACGCCTGTCCGGAATTAGTCTGATAAAATGATTTTGCTCCTATCTTGAAGCGCAACCCCTCCATTTCCTCGAAAATATGATCGTTGCCTTTGAACACCATTACCTCCAGATCGTTAATGGTATCATTGCATTTGTTATTGACTACATATAATAAGGAAGTAATCTGCGGAAAATGTTCTGCCACGAAAGCCAGCAGTTGCTTCATCAGATCCATTTCGCTCTCTTCCACAATCTTGCATTGCAGCAACACCATAAGCTCACCCGTACTCGAAGTACGGATCATCAAGTTGCGAAGCATTCCTTCTTGAGAACGCAGATTAAAGAAAGAATAATTGTGTTCGTATGCATAGTCACGAATCGCATTGCGTATCTGGTTGCTGATATCATCCTGTAACCAGCACTTTTCTATAGCCAGTACCTTGTCAAATGCACCGGGAATGTGGAAACCTACGGCGTTCATCTGATCGTACTTCACATCTTCCTTTACCTCTTCCTCTGTCAGCCAACGTTTGTTAGAAAACGTAAATTCCAACTTATTACGGTAAAACTCCGTTTTTTCCGACCCCATGATAGGTGAAATTTCCGGCAATTCGATCTTGCCGATACGGGTCAGATTATCCGTCACCTGCTTTTGCTTATACTTTATTTGTTCTGTATATGGCAGACACTGCCACTTACAACCACCACATATACCATAATGCTGGCAGAAGGGTACTGCACGCACAGGAGAATACTCATGGAATTTCACAGCCACAGCTTCTGCATAATGATTTTTCTTACGCTTCACTTGTAAATCCACCACATCACCGGGCACTACATAAGGCACAAATACTACCAGGTCATTCACTTTCGCCAAAGCTTTTCCTTCGGCAGCTACATCTATTATGGTTATCTTCTCTAATAATGGAAGTTCTTTCTTCTTTCTAGCCACTTTTCTGAATAAGTTAATTTGGGGACAAATTTAAGCATTTTCCCTGAATATTGCCTCATAAATCGTAAGATATTAAAATTGCAAAGTAGAAATTGCAATTTCCACTATCTTTTTTCAGTAAAAGGTTTGGAGATAACTAAAATATGTATAGTTTTGCGATTACATTTTTTGAGCGAGTTAACTTTAAATACATTTATTATGGATAAAAAAAGAGTTTACACCTTTGGTAATGGACAAGCTGAAGGAAAAGCAGACATGAGAAATCTGCTTGGTGGAAAAGGCGCTAACCTGGCTGAAATGAATCTAATCGGTGTTCCCGTACCTCCGGGATTTACAATCACCACAGAAGTTTGTAGCGAATATTATGAGTTAGGTAAAGATAAAGTAGTAGAACTGCTGAAAGCGGATGTTGAGAAAGCTATCGCCAACATCGAAAATCTGATGAATTCCAAGTTTGGAGATGTAGAGAACCCGTTACTGGTTTCTGTACGTTCGGGTGCCCGCGCTTCTATGCCGGGTATGATGGATACCATCCTTAATTTAGGTTTAAATGACGAAGTGGTGGAAGGCTTGAGCCGCAAGACCGGACGCCCCCGTTTCGCATGGGATTCTTACCGTCGTTTCGTACAAATGTATGGTGACGTGGTATTGGGTATGAAACCGGTGAACAAGGAAGACATCGATCCTTTCGAGGAAATTATCGAAAAAGTAAAGGAAGAAAAAGGTGTGAAGCTCGACAACGAATTGGAAGTGGAAGACCTTAAAGAACTGGTTAAACGCTTTAAAGTTGCTGTAAAAGAACAGACCGGACAAGATTTTCCGACCTGTGCATACGAACAACTTTGGGGTGCCATTTGTGCTGTATTCCGCAGCTGGATGAACGAACGCGCCATTCTTTACCGCAAAATGGAAGGTATTCCTGCCGAATGGGGTACTGCTGTAAGCGTACAAGCCATGGTATTCGGTAACATGGGTGATACTTCGGCTACCGGTGTTTGCTTCTCTCGTGACGCAGGTAACGGTGAGGATTTGTTTAATGGCGAATATTTGATCAACGCACAAGGTGAAGATGTTGTAGCCGGTATCCGTACCCCGCAACAAATCACAAAAATCGGTTCTCAGCGTTGGGCAGAACGTGCAGGTATTTCTGAAGAAGAACGCGTAGCCAAATATCCCTCTATGGAAGAAGCTATGCCGGAAATCTACAAAGAACTGGATGCCCTGCAGACCAAACTGGAAAACCACTATCGCGACATGCAGGATATGGAATTTACCGTACAGGAAGGTAAATTATGGTTCTTGCAGACCCGTAACGGTAAACGTACCGGAGCTGCCATGGTAAAAATCGCCATGGACTTGTTGCGCCAGGGAATGATTGATGAAAAAACAGCATTGGAGCGTTGCGAACCTAATAAATTAGACGAACTGCTTCACCCTGTGTTCGACAAGAAAGCGTTGAAAGAAGCGAAAGTTTTGACTCGTGGTTTGCCCGCTTCTCCGGGTGCCGCTACCGGTCAAATTGTGTTCTTCGCCGATGATGCTGCTAAATGGGCTGCCGATGGCAAAAAGGTGGTCATGGTACGTATCGAAACTTCGCCGGAAGACCTGGCAGGTATGGCCGTTGCCGAAGGTATCCTGACTGCACGTGGCGGCATGACATCTCACGCTGCGGTTGTGGCCCGTGGTATGGGTAAGTGCTGCGTATCGGGTGCTGGTGCTATCAATGTAGATTATAAGACACGTACCGTAGAAATTGAAGGTATTACTTTAAAAGAAGGTGACTTCATCTCTCTGAACGGTACTACCGGTGAAGTATATAAAGGTAAAGTGGAAACCAAAGCAGCCGAAGTTTCAGGCGATTTCGCTGCATTGATGGATCTTTGCAACAAATACACCAAGCTGAATGTCCGCACTAACGCTGATACTCCGCATGATGCGGAAGTGGCCCGCGCTTTTGGTGCTTCAGGTATCGGTCTTTGCCGTACGGAACACATGTTCTTTGATGCTGAAAAGATTGTCGCTATGCGTGAGATGATCCTGTCACCGGATGTAGAAGGACGTAGAAAAGCATTGGCTAAATTGCTCCCCTTCCAAAAAGCCGACTTCAAAGGTATCTTCAAGGCTATGGACGGATGTCCGGTAAATGTTCGTCTGCTCGATCCTCCTTTGCATGAGTTCGTTCCCCATGATGCAAAAGGTCAGGAAGAAATGGCTAAGGCAATGGGCGTAACCGTACAGGAAATCAAAAAACGTGTGGAAAGCCTGTGTGAACACAATCCGATGTTAGGTCACCGCGGCTGTCGTTTGGGTAACACCTATCCCGAAATCACAGAGATGCAGACTCAAGCGATTCTAGGTGCTGCAATTGAACTGAAGAAAGAAGGATATGATCCGCATCCCGAAATTATGGTTCCCTTGACCGGTATCCTGTATGAATTCGAAGCTCAGGAAAAGGTGATCCGTGATGCAGCAGCAGCATTATTTGAAAAAGAAGGTATGGAAATTCCGTTCAAGGTAGGTACCATGATTGAAATTCCGCGTGCTGCGCTGACAGCCAACCGCATTGCCAGCCGTGCAGAATACTTCTCATTCGGTACCAATGACTTGACCCAGATGACATTCGGTTATTCCCGTGACGATATTGCTTCTTTCTTGCCGGTATATCTGGAAAAGAAGATTCTGAAAGTAGACCCATTCCAAGTACTCGACCAAAATGGTGTGGGCCAGCTGATTGAAATGGCTGTAGATAAAGGCCGTTCAGTTCGTCCTGATTTGAAATGCGGTATCTGCGGTGAGCATGGTGGTGAGCCTTCATCAGTGAAATTCTGTCACAAAGTTGGTTTGAACTATGTGTCTTGTTCTCCGTTCCGCGTGCCTATTGCCAGACTGGCTGCGGCGCAGGCTGCAATTGAGGAATAAGCGGTTAGATAACTAATTATTGTATTAGGCTGTAATGCACTGAAAAATAGGCATTACAGCCTAATCTGTTTTTGGACGGTTCGTTCATTTGACCGCAGAAATCGAGCCAAATAAACGGGTAACACATACCAAATACATACAAAAATGAACATGCGCACATACACAACACATACAAATGAATTTTCTAACTTAAATAATTGATTATGACTACATTCAAAACTGTTGTAAGAAGAAAAAGAGCTGATGGTTTTTACCCGGTGTATATTCGCGTGGTTCATCGCACTAAAATGGGGTACATCAGCACAGGCAAGATTGTTACTGACAAACAACTTTTAAAGTCAGGTGACATCAAAGACCCGGTAGTAAACGAATACTGCTCACGGCAGATTTTACGTTTCAGTGAAATCATGAACAAGAAGGATTTTACGAACTTCTCTGTTTCAGATTTGATAGATTATCTACTTCATTCAGACGAGGACGTTTGTTTCAGCGAGTATGCTTCTCAATTCATAGCCCGAATGGAAAGAGAAGGACATGAGCGGAACGCAAAGAACTACCGACTTGCAGTTGGTCATCTGGAGCGGTTCATTGGAACTACACAGATTATGTTTGGGCACTTGACTACTGCCGTATTAAAGAAGTGGCTGGAAAGCCTTTCTCAAACCAATCGGGCAAAAGAAATGTACCCTACTTGTGTTCGGCAGATTTTCAAAAAAGCTATTATTGATTTGAATGACGAAGAGCTTGGTCTCATCCGTATAAAGTTCAATCCGTGGTTAAAAATAACTATCCCTAAGTCTGATAACACAGAAAAACGTGCTATCAGTGCAGAAGCGTGCCGTGAATTTTTCAATCATCCTCTACCCCAGTCAAAAATGGTTTTACCTATCCCTGAACTTGGTAGAGACGTGGCACTCTTGTCATTGTGTTTAGGAGGAATCAATACCATTGATTTGTATGAACTCAAAAAGGAAGATTATAACGCTGGCATTATCAATTATAAAAGAGCTAAGACCCGTCATAGCCGAAGGGATGAAGCCTACATGGAAATGAGGGTTGAACCATTCATACAAACCACATTTGAGAAATATCTCTCCGGTGAAGAAGAGGAATACTTATTCAACTTTCATCAGAGATATAAGAACTCTGATAGTTTCAATGCTAATGTGAATATTGGTATTCGGAAGATATGTGAGGATATGGGCATGAAGAAAGAAAAATATTATTGCTTCTATACGTTTAGGCATACATGGGCAACCATTGCACAGAATGATTGTGATGCCAATCTGTATGAGGTGGCTTTTGGAATGAATCATAGTCATGGCTTCAATATAACAAGAGGTTATGTTAAACTCGATTTTACTCCAGCTTGGGAACTCAATGCCAAAGTTATTGACTTCATCTTTTTCAGTGATAAAAGAAGCAAGCAAGGAAAAGCGTGTGATATTGATGCACCAAAAGATAAAATGTTCCGTATCAGTAGGAAAATGATGATTTATGGTCGTGCCTATTTTAAAGGAAGAATTGTTGCGGAATTGACTGATATAGGTTTCGGAACAGTGGATGATGTAATAACGGCACTTGTAAAAAAATTACCCAATGATATTCCGGTAGGATGTCCTGTACAATTTCGTTTCACAAATTGTGATACACAGAAGGAAGTCGTATATGAAAGATATAAAGGCAAAGGTTTTTAGTCCCGTCAACTAAAGGAACAAGTATAGTAACATATAGGGAAGAAATCCGTATTCAGTCCATACCCCGCCGTAGAGCCGTGTCAGATGTTATTGGCACGGTTTTACTGTTTGTTTTGTCGAGAACGGTATGGTTGCCTATTCTCCCTACCGGTGAAGAGAGAACCAAACAACAGCCTGCTGAGCAGGACAAAGAATGTCTTTACAATCCAAATCACCAACTGGAATACCTTTTTGATAATCCAGACCACCAGCTTTGTGAGCCAATATAGGGCGAGGCATACCGGAGCGAGATACAGAAATAACAATATATAGAACGGCATAAGCTGTAATTTTTATATTTATACTACCCTCTCTCAATGGAGGTTTCTCTATCTAAAGGTATTAAAAATCAGCGATATAATCAAAGTTTTGCATCAGTATTTTAGTCCTTCCAACAAACTTTTTTTGCTTGGTTTTCAAGAATCTGAAAGCATGAAACTTTAGTTACGGACACCATTCAAGCCGTATCTTCGGGTCATTCAATCCCAAGTATCTACGATATGAACAATTCCATTTCTTGTGGCTGTATGCTCTACTATATAATGAAGTATAGGGATGCGTGTTACCCGAACCATTCCATCAACCGATATTTCTTTCCCTTTGGTCATAGTTTGCTATATCCATTTGTTCTTGATACTGAACTATCGGGAAAACAGTAACCGGACACCTTGTATATCTTTTTCTTCCCACCCATGCGACCGTGGTCAATCAGATTTTCTAACTGGAATATCCGAAGCTCTATCTTCTGTGAGTATTCAAGTAACGGATGACAGGTCACATCTTTATTTCGATTACTTGGAATTGGAGTTTGGTATTCCAAAGCCGCTTGGATATGCCATCCGAAAAGCCATTCTATTACATAACCAACGTATCGAAGTCCCACGAACTTCGGATGCTTGTATCTTTGGTTTATCGGATGCCGTCGTTCAAATAAAAGTGTTGCGCATTTCTTCGCAAGGCGGTTTTCGGCGATAATTTTGGTGTAATAAAGACCCGGGAGACCTTGACCTGTGTTGCAGGATTTGTCAAGCAAGTTGTACCTTTGTCATTACAAAACTCCGTTTCGTCCTGAAAAGGTGACTTGCCGACTGCTGCCGCATCGGAGCGATTTTATCGCTGTTTCGCCCTGCGAAAGAAGGTTCAGACACCCCCATTTACCAAAGTATCATAGTAAGATGAAACGAAGGACTAAAGTTTATCAGTTGCGACTGACCCCGGAGGAACAGTCCACGCTTAAAGAAAAAGCGAAGGGAAAACCTGTCGCTGACTACATACGTGCAGCATTGACAGAATATTCAGACACCGATGCCAGACACCGGTTAGAACTAATCAATAACCTTGGTGAGTTTTACCGAAAGTTCCGGGATGAACTATCCTGGGCAGGTAGTAACCTGAACCAGTCGGTCAAGAGAGCCAATGAACTTGCGGTAGCCGGGTTACTTCCACCCAGCTATATCCGGGAGGTCTTGATGCCGGTTATCCTTGAAACCCAGAAAACACTGAACGAGATAAAGAGAAACCTTGAAACCGTGACACGTAAGGCTGTCAAACTATAGTTTATGAGTTTCCCTATACCTTATTATATATCCCGATATACAGGAATCAAAGAATCGAGATACCGAGTAACCACGGTTACATTGTATCAGAACACCATAGTCACATTATCCAAAGATAAACATTCCCAAGTATGATAGCCACCATATTACCCGGAAGCTCGAACTTCCATGCAGTCGGTTACAATGAACGTAAAGTAGCGAAAGGAGTTGCCCGTATGCTCGAAATGCAGAACTTCGGCGCACTCGGTACATTCGGCAAGCCAACCCCGGAGGAACTGGTCACATACCTTCAGGAATATACTTCCCGAAATACCCGAATCCAAAAGGCACAGTTCCACGTTGCCTTCTCCTGCAAGGGACATGAAATGACGGAAGTGAAACTACTGGACTTTGCCCACCGTTACTTGTCAGAAATGGGATATGGCGAGGAAGGACAACCCTTGCTGGTCTATTCCCACTATGATACAGATAATACCCATCTGCATATCGTGACTTCTCGTATCGCCCCTGACGGCAAGAAGATATTGCACGGCCATGAGCGCAGACGCTCACAAGAAGTGATTGACCGCATACTGGGGAATGACAGGAAGCAGAAAGTGGAGCAAGACTTAAATGCTGCCAAACAATATACCTTCTCCTCTTTTACCCAGTTCAAAGCGATAATGACTTCAATGGGCTATGAAGCTTATCAGAAAGACGGCACTGTCTTTGTCAAACATGGTGGCAAGGTACAGAAGAAACTTCCTCTTAGCGACATTGAGGCATTGTATAAGAAAGGCTACTACAACAGAGCGCGTAACCGCCAGCTTCGGAGCATCCTAAAAAAGTATCGGGATGTAAACTCCAATAAGGAGGAACTACAGAAAGAACTGAAAACCAAGTTCGGCATCGACATCGTATTTTTCGGGAAGAAGGATGCGGCATACGGCTACATACTCGTTGACCACGCCAACAAGACCGTCATCCACGGGGCAAGAGTGTTGGCTGTAGAAGAACTGTTGGACTTCGCCACTCCCGGACAACGCTTTGACCGTATGGAGGATTTCATTGACCGGTTGCTTACCCTCAATCCGAAGATAACTCAGGGCGAGATCTTCCAGAAGTTAAAGAAGCATCGTGCCTATATCAAGAAAGGTGTTATCTATTTCAACGGAGAATCCCGCCCCTTGAAACCGTTTATGGCGGAAGCCATAGACCGTAACAACCGCATCGAGCTGGTTGAGAAGTTCCAACCCACCACAGAGGCGGAACGTGATTTGCTTTGCAAAATCTATAAGGTGAACCGTCCCGACCTTGTTGCCCTCTCGTCAGAAAGAGCACAATCCCATACGGATGCCATTAATCGCCTGAAAGAAATCTTTTCAGACGAAACCATTGTTTCTGTCAGAAGCTCCTTTCGTGAGGAAGGTTTCATTATCCGTCAAGAGGAAGATGCCACATACGCCATCAACTTCAAGAACCATATCATTGTCAATCTATCAGAAGAGGGCTTCAATCTGGAGCGACTGGAAAGGAAGCCGGTTAAACAGCAACAATCCAGCCCGAAACACTCTGCCCGTAAGCCTCTCTCCAGTCATAACAAGATGCGTGACCATGGAGAAGGAAGCCGTTACGAAAAACGGGAATGGGAAGTCGGACAGAAAGGTAACTATGACGAGATTGATGACGGACATTCCTTAAAGAGATAAAAAAGGGACGTGCTGCCGTCCAGTTTTCGGACGCATCAAACAGTGATACCCCGATAGCATGAACTTTTATACCCCGGTTAGTTTGACCGAGGGCATATAAGTGTTGCGCATTTCGTTTCCCCGGTTACACGCACGGTAATTTTGTCTGAAAATAATTCATCGCACGGAGAAATGATACAGACACCGGTCATCATCACATTCGCCAATCAAAAAGGAGGCGTGGGCAAGACCACCCTCTGCGTGACCTTCGCCAACTATCTGGTGACGAAGGGAGTGCGTGTCGCCATAGTCGATTGCGACTTCCAGCACTCCATCATCAAGTGCCGCAAGGCTGACATCAAGAAATACGACGTGCAGTATGTGCCCTATGATGTGCTGTCATACGAAGCTAACGACAAGAAAGCGATCATTTCCCTTGTAGAGAAAATGCACAACGATTCGAGCCTGGATGTCGTGCTGATGGATTCCCCCGGCAGCCTGCAAGCGGACGGGCTGGTGCCGATGTTCGTGAACTCGGACATTATCGTTGTGCCTTTCCATTATGACCTGATGACCGTCCCTTCCACCGCCAGTTTCCTCATGTTCATAGACCGCCTGCGCAAAGCCGTTGGCGGAAACATGAAGGCACAGCTTTTCATTGTCCCCAACCTGCATGACGGCAGAGTGGGCAAACGCTCCGAACTGGTCATTTGGGAGAATACCAGAGAGACCTTCTGCAACTACGGAGTCGTGACGGGCAGGATTCCCAAACGTGCCGACATGGAGCGTTTCAGTACGATGGCGGCTCTGGATAAGCAGAGCGGTATCGTTACCCCCGTCTTTGAGCGTATCTATTCCTACATCTTTGATACGACAGCACCCATCCGTGAACCTAAATTGACGGGAATACAACTGACCGGGAATCTGGAAGCGGAATTAAAAGGAAAAGGAAAAGTGAAAGAGAATCAACCGGAAGAAAACAAGAATCAATAACCATCAACATATATAGTTATGACAAAAGACATCCCCGAAATAGATGACCTTCTTAAAGGCATCAATGACCCCGAAATGACATTGACGGATGGGCATACGGAAACGACTATCGAAAATCAATCGGCTGTTACTCTATCCCAAGAGGAAAGTACAGAAGAACGATTCACCCCGGTATCGGATAACTCAGACTATTGGCAAAACTTCTTGTCCTATCTTGAAAGCGATACCCGGGAAGATAAAGGAGAAAGGATGATCTGCAAGTTAGACCGTGACCTTGCCGATTCATTGGACGAGTGCAACATCCATAACCGCAGCCGTTCCGACATGGTGAACGCCATTGTCCGCACGTTCTTCAAGACCTACCTGCCACAGCTTGCGCAGTACCGCCGTAATAACAAGTCGCTTTTCACCAACTACAAGGAGACAAAAGCATGAGGACAATCCAATGGACTGACCGGATGACAACCCTCTTGACAGAACTGTACCCGGTGGAGACAACCTCCCATACCGCCACAGTATTGGGAGTAAGCGAGACCCTTGTCAAGCAGAAAGCCCGTAAATTAGGACTGGTAAAAGTCGCCAAGACGAAATGGATGGAGCGTGCCGATTATATCCGCAGGCATTTCCATTACAAGTCATTCACTCAAATGGCCCGCGATTTGGGTATAAGCCGGACGAATGTGTACAACATCGCCACCAAGCTGGGATTGAAACGCAGCCGGGCAGAGACATCCTGCATCATGTCCCGTACCCGGAATGAGCTAATCAAACGGGAAAGGCGGCACGTGGTATTCGGACTTGAACCGCTGACACAGATTAAGGTGGTTTCCAACCGTGCAAGGGTAAGGCTCCGCTCACGGCTCAAAAGCCTGGGGTATGTCGTATGCGACGAGCGCATCCTGCTTTATGCCACGGACAACTTTGAGCGCAAGACCAAATTGGAGAACAAAGCCGTCAAGTTGGGATTGAGCTTCCTGCCAATTTACAAGTAGTATTCACCTTATAATAACATAGCACCATGCAATACGGACAAATAGTATTCCTGCTCTTCATCGCCCTCTTGTTCTACTATGCCGCGTTGATAGTCCTTGACATTATGAAAGCCAAGGCTGCACAGGCGGCAGAACTGGAGTCGCAATCAGAAGAAGACATAGACATATCGGATGAAGCAAAGACCTTCAAGCCATTCAGGATTAGCCGGGAGGAACCGAAGCAGAAAGAGCATGGACCGGAGGAACAGGCAAATTCCGACTCTGAGACAAAATCAAACCGGAAACAACCTCAATCAAACTTTGGGAAGCCATTCCACCGCACCGGCTTCCGTGAAGCCATCATGACGGACGGCATCCTTGTGGAAGACCTTGTTGTGGAGGTCAACAAGATGGTAGAGAACGGCACTTGCGATTTGGGTTCGCTCATAGCCGATTGTGAAAACGCCAAATAACGGTACTTACCCGACAAACCATATATGGCTTCTAAAAAGAAGTCTCCATTCCTTTAGCGACCTCTGTTCCTTTGGTGATGAAATCAAATAAACAAGTTCAAGAAAATGCAATTCAAGAAAAAACTAAAACGTGCGTATGACCACTTCATGGCAAGCTCTTTCGCACAGAAAAGCGTGTTGGCGGTAGCCGCACTGACAATCTCCGTAGGTGACATGATGGCGGCAAGCAAGGGTGCGGCCGGCTTCACAAAAGCCACCACCGAAATCAGTTCCTACCAGACCCCGGTTTCCAACCTGATGAAGGCGATTGCTGCCGTAATCGCCTTGGTCGGAGCTTTCAACGTGTATTTCAAGATGTCAAACGGCGACCAGGACGTGAAGAAGACCATCATGCTCACCATCGGCGGCTGTATCGCCTTCATCGCGCTTTCCGAGGCTCTTCCGTTGTTCTTCAAATAACAATGACGCAACCATAGAATGACGATGAATCAGGAGGGATTTCCCGTATTCAAGGGACTGCAAAAACCGCTGGAGTTCATGGGTATCCGTGGACGCTTCCTCACGCTGGCGGCATTGGCCATCGGCGTGTCGTTTGTCGGATTCATACTCTTCTCCATTGTATTGGGAAAGCTCGCCGGGTTCATCGCCATGCTTGTCATGGCAGTCATCGGGCTGGTGACCATCTTCGTCAAACAGCGCGGGGGACTGCACAACAAGCGGAGAGACAAGGGAATTTTCATTTACAACAAACTGAGAAAAAGCTCCTAATTATGGCACAAGCCAAGAAAAAAGTCTTTGACGGCCTCTATGCGGGACTGGAGGAAACGGACGGCAATGTCGTCCTTTTTTCAGCCAAGGGCGAGCCGTCCGTCATCTTCGAGATGACTAACCCGGTGCAGCAACTCTGTACCGATGCCGGGCAGTACATACGCTTTCAGGATGTGCTATCCAATGTGGTGCAGACCCTCGGCGAGGGCTATGCCCTGCAGAAGCAGGACATCCTCTGCAAGCAGGCCTACCACCACGACGTGCCGGAAGATGCGGAATTCCTGACCCGGAGCTATTTCAATTATTTCGAAGGAAGGGAGTTCACGGAGATACGCACGTATTTGATCGTGACGCAGGAAGCGCAGCGCAGCCAGTTCGTGCAGTACGACCCGAAGACGTGGCTGGACTTCCATACGAAGGTTTCCAAGGTGGATGACATCCTGACCGAGCGGGGCATCCGGCATCACAAGCTCTCCAAAGTTGAAGCGGACGAGTATTGCCACCGCTTCATGGCATTCCAGTTCCGGCACGGGGCATTCTCCATGACCAACTTCAAGGCTTCGGACGAATACCTGAGAACCGGCAATCGTATTATCCGCTCCTATCCTTTGGTGGATATAGACGAGATAAACCTGCCATCGGTCATCAAGCCCTATACGCAGACGAACATCAACGGCTATCCTATCGCCACTGACCTGTTCTCGTTCCTGACCAACATTCCTTTCTCGGATTGTGTGGTATTTAACCAAGTAGTGCAGATACCCAATCAGAGAAAACTGTTAAGGAAGTTACAAGGCAAGGCGAAGCGTCATGGATCCATGCCCGACCCCAGCAACAAGATAGCCAAGGCAGACATCGAGGAGGTATTGAACCGGCTTGCCGTGGATAGTTCCATGTTGGTATATACGAACTTCAATATCTTGGTCAGTTGTCCCGTGGATAAAGTAACCCCGGTTACATCGTATTTGGAAACCAAGTTATATGAGTGTGGCATCATGCCGTCAAGGACTGCCTACAATCAGTTGGAACTTTTCACGGACAGCTTTCCCGGCAATGCCTACGCTTTCAATTCTGACTACGATTTATTCTTGACTTTATCCGATGCGGCATTATGCTTTTTCTTCAAAGAGCATCTAAAGGAGTCTGAGCAGACACCTTTGACCACCTACTATACAGACCGACAAGGACTGCCGGTCTGCATAGATTTCACAGGAAAAGAAGGCAAAATCAAGATGACCGACAATGCCAATTTCTTCTGCATCGGGCCAAGCGGAAGCGGAAAATCTTTCCATACCAATAGTGTCGTCCGCCAGTTGTTGGAACAAAACACGGATGTCGTAATGGTAGATACAGGCGATTCCTACGAAGGAATCTGCGGTTACTTCGGTGGCACGTATATCTCCTACACCAAGGAGAAGCCTATCTCCATGAACCCCTTTAAGGTGACTAAGGAGGAATATGAATTAAACTTTGGCGAGAAGAAGAACTTTTTGAAATCACTCATATTCCTGATATTCAAAGGCAACGAACTGCCCACAAAGATTGAGGATATGTTAGTGAACCAAACCATCGTGGAGTATTACGATGCCTATTTCCATCCATTTGAGAAGTTCACAGAGAAGGAACGCGAAGGCTTGCGTCAGAAGTTGCTGGTGGACGCAAAGATGGAAGAAGACTATGATAATTATAAAGATAAGATGGAGGACATAGACGAACTGATAAATAATACGGAAGAGCCTCCTTCCAAGGTTGAGGAGAACCGTATGTTGATGTTGCCAACCGAGGCTCACAGGCAAAAGCTGATTCGTCAATACCGTTCCCTGAATGCGCTTGCCCATGACCAGGGGGCAACCCAGGCAGAAAGGGAGCGTGCCTTGTGCATTATGGAGAAATTCAAGAAGGAACTCTATGAGAACTCTTTCCTGATAAAGATTGAGAAGCAGATTGATTACCTGGAAGTACAGAAACGCAGGTTGAGAGTAAAGGAATTGTCCTTTAACTCCTACTATGAGTTTGCCTTGGAACGCATCCCGCAAATCACCTCGCAGGAGAAAATCAGTTTCGGCATCCGGGATTTCGCAGCCATCTTGAAGCAGTTCTACCGGGGTGGCGAGTTGGAAACCACGCTGAATTCCGATTTGAATGTAAACCTCTTTGATGAAAGGTTCATCGTCTTTGAAATTGATAAGATAAAGGATGATCCCGTGCTTTTCCCTATCGTGGTGCTGATAATCATGGACGTGTTCCTTCAGAAGATGCGTATCAAGAAGGGGCGCAAGGCATTGATAATCGAGGAAGCATGGAAGGCAATCGCTTCGCCTACGATGGCAGAATATATCAAGTACCTCTATAAAACGGTCAGGAAATTTCATGGCATAGCCGGAGTGGTCACTCAGGAGTTGAATGACGTGATAGATTCACCCATTGTAAAGGAAGCCATCATCAACAACTCGGATGTCAAGGTTTTATTAGACCAGACCAAGTTCAAGGACAGATACGATGAGATAGCTGCCATATTGGGATTGACCCAAATCCAGCGGCAGCAGATTTTTACCGTCAATTCCCTGAACAACCGTGAGAATCGCAACTACTTCAAGGAGGTTTGGATATGCCGGGGACAGAACTCGGATGTCTATGGTGTGGAGGAACCGCCCGAATGTTACTGGGCATACACCACCGAGCGGACTGAGAAGGAAGCCTTGAAGATTTACCTCTCCTACTATGGCAATATGCAGGAGGCAATCACAAGAATCGAGGCGGACAGGAAGCAAGCCGGGGGTGACAAGTATCTGGTATTCGCAAGAAAAGTCAATCAACAACAAAAAGTGATGTCGTTATGGTAAGATTTAGAATGATGCTTGTGGCACTCATAATAATGGTGCCCACTCCAAATTTATTCGCTGCTTGGAAGGTAGTCATAGACAAGAACTGCATCAAGGTGGTAAGCAGTAACCTTGCCTCTCAAAAACTGATTGAGGGTCAGCACAACCAGCGTTTGGACTCCATTGCCGAGAAGAAAAAGAAGGTGGAACTCTATACCGTGAGCATGGCTACCATCAAGGAACTCTACAAGGTGACAATGCAGAACGTGTCGGGCTTCGGTACGGAGAGCAAATATTACAAGGAGATTGGGCTATGCGCCTACGGCATCCTCAAAGATGTGCCGGAGCTTATAAAAACGGTAAGCAAGGCGAAGTTCTCCAACAAGTTGCTGTGCCTGAATGAATTGGGCAACCTTGTGACGGAAACCCAGCAGTTGGTGGGCAACTTCGTGAATATCGTGAACAATGCCACGGTACAGAATCCCCTCAAAGGACAAGGTACGGCTGAGAAGAAAAGTGACGGCTACAACATGCTTGACCGTTATGAACGGTTGTCGCTTGCCAATTCTATTTATTCCGGTCTCTTGGAAATCCGTTATAAGGTGGAAGGTATGATACTGATGGCTCAGTATGCCACCGCCAATGACCTTTTCTTTGCCATTGACCCGGAGGGATGGGCAAACGTGGTGACAATGAAGAATAATGTCAGCGGTCTTATCAATGACTGGAACGGGTTGATGGCATCTAACTACTAAATGCGGATAGTATGAAATATCGAATAATCATTTGTATGGTGCTGTCAGTTTTGTTTTCGGCAAAGTCTTACGCTTATGTCATCCCGAAAGACCTTCCGACCATCGAAGCCCTGATTGCCCTTCACAAAGCCGTGAAGAAGGATGAAGATCAGGCATTGAAACGGGTGGCTACCAGTTTTGGGGAGCAGTCGCTTGTAGCCAAGGGAGCCATCAAGTTCAACGATGTTCGGACTACGCTCGATACCAAGTTGGGCAATGCCCACTCGTACCTTGTACTGGCAGGTGCCATATCAAGCACCGCCAATTCGCTCTATCAGTTAGTCAAAGAGTATAAGGACTTTACGGGTAATACCTTCAAGTATGTATCGAAGAAGCCTTTTGTGGGCTGGTACTATGCGGATGCCAATATAGCCATATCAAGGGAGATAAGCCATTGTTACAAGCTCTATGCTTCCGTGGCAGCTTCGGGGATCAACCTGATGAAGGCTTCAATGGACGAGAAACTGAATCTGGTGATGACCCTCAAAACCTCCATCGACAGGGCACGGTACATCATTGACAATGCCAATCTGTATTGTTTCCTGATAACGGATTGCGGTTGGAAGCCGGATTACATTTGGGAGATTTTGAACTCGAATGTCAAGGATGAGATAGCGAATAAAGTAATCAATAAATGGAATCAAGGATATGCAGGTTAGAAACATCATACTCGTTTTAATCACATTCATGGCATTGTTTTTTCCCATTACAATGTCAGCCCAACGCCCGGCACGTGACAAGGAGAAAGAGAAACAATGGAAGTCCATGGAGAACGGGCCTTGGGACTTCGCCCCCGACTGGTACTATTATTTCCTGCACAACAAGTATTCCGGTGCGGAAATGTATTGGAAATGGGCAGGCTTCAATTCAGGTTTCCGTGTTCGTTTCAAGGAAAAGGATTCCAATGTCAAGCGCATCATGCCTACCCGTGTGACGGCAGAAGAGACCCAACGGCAGAAAGTGAAGAAGGTGGAAACGGAACGAAAGTACATCGAGGAACTATACAAGGAAGAGCTGGTCCGTGAGGCTGACAGGTCGGTTGATTTGGCCTACGCTTCCTACAAGGACGAGTTTGACCGTATGCAGGGTTGCATTACGGACGGGCTTCTCTACTGTATGAAGAAGAGTGACGGCAAGCTCAAATACCAGGTGGACGAGTTGAGCCGGCAGAACGAAATCCTTTGTTCCGGCATCGCCTATATCCATAAGACAGGTGTCGGCTACGGGCTGGAGAATGCCAAACGGCAGCAAGCCTACGAGGAAGCCAAGACGAAGATGCAGGAACTGGTTAATCAGACCGCCCATCTGTGTGCGGTAGCTGCCACGCATTATTGATAAATCATAAGAGATAATGAAATGATAACAATAAAAAATAATCAAACATGAATGTATTATCAATTTTCCTGACCATAGGCTTGCCCGCCATTGACGAGAGTCTGGATAAGCTGTTGGTTGCCATGGAAACCTTCCCGAATGTAGCGGTATTGGGTGATGCGGTCGGACTGGCACGTATCATCGGGCTGTTGCTTGCCCTTTGTGTCGGCTCTTACGAATGTTGGATGATGATACTCGGACGGCGCGGCATGGATGTGATGAAGCTCCTGCGCATTGTCGGTATCTCCATCTGTATCTCTTCCTCGTCATGGATCTGCTCCGCATTGCAAGTACCGGGCAAGGGATTGGAGTCAGCCACCAAAGCGATGGCACACTCCAAAAACAAGGAGGTGGCTGCTTTTGAGCTAAAGGTAGCACAAAAGCAGAGCGAATACCTAGACCGATTGAGAGCCGTTCAAGATTCCATTGCAACCGCCAAACAGGTGGCCGCTATCGGCGAAGATGCCGCCTGGTGGGACAAGCTCATCTACAACGTGGAAAACTTGGGCAGTACCATCAATAACTATGCGCAACGTGCGGCTGTGGCAGCCGAAACAAAAGTCAGCGAGTGGATTAACGATGTCATACGCTTCATCGGTGAACTGATATTCCAGATGTCCTACTATGGAATACTGGTAGCGCAACGGATATTCATCGCCATCATGATGATATTCTGCCCGATCATGTTCGCCCTGTCACTCGCCCCGCCTTGGAGTTCGGCATGGAGCCAATGGATGTCAAAGTTCCTTTCCCTGTCGTTATGGGGCTTCGTCACCTATATGTGCCTTTACTACATTGACTTCATCCTGCTCTACAACCTTCAGCAGGACATGGTAGCCTACAACCACCTCCTGCATGGCTCTGTCAATTCGTGGGAACAGATTGGAGCATTGGGATTGCAAGGTATCGGTTCTAACTGCATGTACGCGATGGGTATGCTGGTGGGTGCCTACATTATTCGCTTTGTTCCCGAAGTGGCTTCTTGGCTGATTCCCGGTGGTGTAAGTTCGAGTGCGGCTTCCGCTGCAGGTTCTACTGTTACAGGCATGGCTGCTACGGCAGGTTCTATCGCCGGTGGTGCTGTCAGCGCAACGGCTGGTGCGGCAGGTTCGGTCATCAAATCCAAGTGAATGTAATCTTAAAACGAAACGATATGCTTATAGAATCTTTAGCACAGAAAACAAAACTTGCCATGATGACGGTACTCGCAACCATCGGAGGTTGCGCCGTTATCTGCGGCTTTACCATCTGGTGCTGCATCTCTTTAGTTACCAAGGAGCGGCAGCAGATATATGTATTGGACGGTGACATCCCTTTTTTGGCGGAACGGGCCAAGCTGGAAGCGAACTTCACCATGGAGGCGAAAGCCCACATCCAGCTCTTTCATCAATACTTCTTCAACCTGCCACCCGATAACGACTATATCAAGTGGACGGTCGGCAAGGCGATGTATATGGCGGACGGCACAGCCTTGAAGCAGAAACAGGCGATGGACGAGAACGGGTTTTATTCCGACATCATATCGTCATCGGCAGTCTGCACTATCATGTGCGACTCCATCCAATTTGACGAGCATGAACGGAAGTTCACCTACTACGGCACACAGCTTATCAAGCGGCGCACCCGTGACTTGAAACGGACAATGGTAACGACCGGGTATGTGGAGAATGTGCCGAGGACGAGGAACAATCCCCACGGGTTGATGATTACCAACTGGCGCACCATAGAGAACAAGGATTTGGATTATTAAAAACAGCAACAATGAAATCACTCAGAAAGACATTGCATGAAAGCCGCCTGAAGACCCACCAACAGGTTCGGTCATGGCTGCAACCCAAGATGGGGGCAATCGGTACGAAATATCGGTTGGCAGCAAGAATCCGTTTGGCTAACGCATGGGCGATAAAGCATCCCAAGAAGACTTTTGCCTATGTGGTCAGTTCTCTACTATTCTTGTTAGTGGGTAATCTTTGGATAAGTGGAACAAAAACCGACCCGTCTAATGAATTAAGCGAGTCCAATATCAGTATGCTTTCCAACATGGAACCGCTTTTCAGTGGCTTCCATACCATACAGGCAAACAAGGACATCCAGAGCAACACGCTAATTGATTTGGTAGCCCAAGGTCAGGAACTCCGTGAGGAACTGGATTCGATGATTGCCGTCCCCAATAAGTCAAGGATAGATTCCGCCCGTATCATCCAACGATACCGACAGCTCGAAAACATTGTCAAATCCCTTAATAATAATGAGAACAAATGATTAAAATCAATTTCAAACAACCCAAGTATATCTTCCCGCTGGTGGTGTTCGTGCCGCTGTGCGCCTTGATATACTTCGTGATGCAGACCTTCAAGGGTTCGGGCGATACCGAACAGTCGGTATCCACCGACCGCATCAACATGGAACTTCCCGAAGCCCAAGCGGAAGAAGCCGGAGATAAGATGTATGAGATGTCAAGACGTTTCGGTGACGAGGATGCCTTTACCGCAGTCGGTGCTATCGGCGAGGAAAAGAATGAGACCGAGGAACTGGAGCATGGTTATACCGAAGAGGAACTGAATCTGCTTGATGCAGCCGAAGCAGAACGCATCCGTCAGCAAAAGGAACTGGAGGAGTTGGAGCGTTCCCTTGCGGAATCCCGAAAGCATATCAATGAATATGCCTATGGCGATAATCCGACCAATGGTTATACCTCAAAAGATGAGTTTGCCCAAGATTTGGAGGAAATCCAACGCAGGAGCTATGAACGGCAAAAGGCAATCGAGAGCGGACTGGGCATAACCAACCCGGAACAGGAAGAAGCCCTGCAACGGCAACGTGCCGATTCCATTGCCAAAGTCAGACAGGAAGAGAAAGAACGCAACCGCCCCAAGTTGGTTATCAAATCCTCCGATACCAATGCGGACAAGTTCCACACGGTATCTTCTTCGGATGATGCGGTGGATGCCAAACTGATCCGTGCGATGATTGACCAGACCACCAAGGCGCGTGAAGGCACCCGGCTTCGCTTCAAGCTATTGGATGATGTGACGGTTGGCGGCATTAACTTGAAGAAAGGCACTTACCTCTATGGGACGGTGACAGGGTTCGGGCAGCAGCGTGTACGTGCGGCCATCACCAGCATCCTGATTGGGGATAAGTTCGTAAAGGTCAATCTGTCCGTCTTTGACAATGACGGCATGGAAGGCTTCTATGTTCCCGAATCCCAGTTCCGTGACTTCGTGAAAGATGCCGGCTCCAATGCGGTACAGCAGAATATCAATTTTGATTCGGGAAGCGGATATGAGACCGGCATATCGGCTGAAGCCGTCGCTTTGCAGACCTTGCAGAATATGTATAACTCGGCATCGTCGGCCATATCCTCCAATATCCGAAAGAACAAGGCGAAAATCAAATACAACACCATTGTCTATTTGATAAATTCGGATGAAGCAAGGTAGATTTTCTCAAACGTATTCAGATATTTTATAGTCAAACATCAATAATTTTCAGTATGAATTCCAAGATTATTCTTTTCATTCTCAGTGTTCTCTTTGTCATAGGCAACGCATCTGCCAACGAAAGGATCTATGTCAATAGCGGAGTGACCACCCACATTGTCATGCCGGAGAACATCAAATTGGTGGATATATCCACTCCCAAGATTATCGGCAACCAGTGTGCCGACAACATTGTACGCATCAAGCCTTTTCAAGAGAACGATTCCACTTCGGTAAGCGGTTATAAGGAAGATGAGCTGTTAGGAACGCTTACCTTGATTGGAGAACGGCATATCGCCCAATATGACATTGTCTATACACAATCCCCGACATTGGCGGCATCCATCTTCCAAGTTCCATACAGCGATACGCAATCCTACATCAACCCGGAGGTATCTATGCCCATGTCGGAAATGGCCCGCTATGCGTGGGCGGTTTATGGCAGTGACCGCAAGTTTAATCAGGTGGTGTCAAAGGCACACGGCATGAAGGCGGTGGTCAATAACATCTATGCCATCGGGGATTACTTCTTCATTGACTACTCGCTGCAGAACAAGACGAAGATTCCTTACGACATTGAGGAACTGCGTGTGAAACTGACCGACAAAAAGCAGAGCAAGGCTACCAACTCCCAGACAATCGAGCTGACTCCGGTGTTCTCACTCAACTATGCCAAGAAGTTCCAAAAGAACTACCGCAATGTGTTGGTGCTTCCCAAACTGACTTTCCCTGACGAGAAAGTGCTGCGACTGGAGATTTCAGAGAACCAAATCAGCGGACGTGTAATCGTGCTGACCATCGAATATGAGGACATCCTCCATGCGGACGGCTTCGATTCGGACATCTTGAAAGGGACCTCCTATTATCCTCATTATTACATCAATTATACTCCGAAGCCATGAAAAAGTTTTTGTTTATCTTATTGTGTGCGTTTGCTTCGATAGGCGCATCCGCACAGGACGGCAAGCTGACGCTGAACACCGGCTTTCTGTTTCCTTCCACGTTAAACGCCACGCTGGGTTACGAGCATCCGCTTTCTTACGGAAACGCTGTGGAAGTGTTCGGAGAGGTTGGCGACCACTGGCAGACACCGGTGAGTGACCGTTTTTGGAAAGGTTATTATTGGGACGGCAGTGTGTTGTACAAGCACCGCCTTGTCCGCTACAAGAACGGGATGCTTCGTTTCCGTTTCGGCCCGCAGTTCGGGGCTGTACAACGAAAGTTCTTTCTCGGTTTGGAGGCAGGCTTTGAATACAGTTATGTGTTTCAGAACGGCTGGGAGTTCGCTCTTATCCAAAAGAACAACGTGAGCTTCATTCATGGTGACACTTTCCGAAACGGGTTGCTGATTGGTGTGAAGATTCCATTCTAAAGACATTCAAACAATATTCAAACGGAGTTTAAACGATAAAAAGTAGCGTATGGCATTTGAAGAGACAAGGGAACAGCAGCAGATGTATAACTACTTCCGTAGCTGCATCTACATTTTTCTCATCATTGAGATAATTATGAACTTGCCCATTGCGGCAGATAATCGCGTTACGCAGTTCATTCTCGACTTGTTAGACAGATTCCCCGTGTTCACGTCCGTTTCGGGTTGTAAGATGGTGGAACTGGTTTGTATCTGTGTGGTCTGCATCGGCACAAAGGCGAAGAAGGCATTGAAGTTCAATGTCAAGACAATGGTTATCTATCCCGTATTAGCCGGACTGACCCTTGTCGGACTCTGTTTCCTTTTCCACCAGATGGGCTTCGGAATGAGTTGGATGGGATTCCCTGCCAACCGCATTCTATATGCCGTATGTTCTGTGGTAGGTACCATGCTGGTGCATCAGGGATTGGACGGCATCGCCAAGTATTACAATTACAAAGTCGGTGATGACCGTTTCAATTTTGAGAATGAATCATTCCAACAATCGGAGGTGCTTGCCAGCAATGATTATTCGGTAAACATACCGATGATATACTATTGGAAACGAAAAATGCACAAGGGTTGGATCAATATCATCAACCCGTTCCGTGGCACTATCGTACTCGGTACTCCGGGTTCGGGAAAGTCTTTCGGTATTATTGACCCCTTTATAAGACAGCACGCTGCCAAAGGTTTTGCCATGATGGTGTACGATTTCAAGTACCCGGTGCTTGCTAAGACTCTTTTCTATCAATTCTGCAAGAATCGTAAGGCCGGCAGGTTGCCTCAGAACTGCGGCTTCCGTACCATCAACTTTACGGATGTGGAATACTCAGACCGCATCAATCCTATTCAACGGAAGTATATCCCGGATTTGGCGGCGGCATCGGAAACGGCCGCTACCTTGCTGGCTTCCTTGAATAAGGGAGGTGGGGAGAAGAAAGGCGGTTCGGAAGCATTCTTCACCAACTCGGCGGAGAACTTCTTGGCGGCTATCATTTACTTTTTCGTAAATTTCCATCCAGTCGGGTTCAGAAACGGTAAGAAACTGAAACGCTATATTCTACTGGAGGGAAAGAAACTGGAGATTGTCATTCGGAACTGGGATGATTTCAATGCCATAGACGAGAAAGGAAATGTGGTGCTGGATTTCGTGGATGAGAATGGCAATGATGTATCTACGGATGAAGACCGTATGTTTGTGGACTTGAATGGCTTTTCGTACAAGGACAGAACCAAAAGGCTCATTAAGATTGAACGCTGCTGGTATGAGGATGAACACGGCAATGAGGTTGAGCCGGACACCATTACGGGCGAGTTTTCTGATATGCCGCACGTATTGTCCTTCTTGGGCAGGTCATACGACCAGATTTTCAACATCCTGATGCAGGATGATAAGATTGCCTCTCTGATGGCTCCCTTCAAAAGTGCCTTTGAGAACAAGGCGAATGACCAGTTGGAAGGTATGGTGGGTACGCTCCGTGTCAATGCCGCACGTTTGGTATCTCCCGAAGCCTATTGGGTATTTACAGGGGATGATTTTGACCTGAAGATTTCTGACAAGGAGCATCCGAGTTATTTGGTCATAGCCAACGACCCGGAGAAGGAACAGGTAATCGGCTCTCTGAACGCTTTGGTGCTGAACCGACTGATTACAAGAGTGAACTCTAAGGGGAACATCCCGGTAAGCATCATTGTGGACGAGCTGCCCACTCTGTACTTCCATAAGATTGACCGGTTGATTGGTACGGCACGAAGCAACAAGGTTGCCGTTACACTCGGTTTTCAGGAACTTCCTCAGTTGGAGGCGGACTATGGCAAGGTGGGTATGCAGAAGATTATCACGACTTGCGGTAACATTTTTATGGGTGCGGCTCGTAACAAGGAAACCTTGGAATGGGCACAGAATGACGTGTTTGGTAAGGCTAAGCAGACTTCTCGCTCTATCTCTATCAACGACCAAAAGGTGTCTACCACAATCTCCGAAAAGATGGACTATCTTGTTCCGGCGGCAAAGATAGCGGACATGGCTACCGGGTGGCTGGCAGGTCAGGCGGCACGTGACTTTACCGCCACAGATGACAAGATGCTGGACAGCTTCGACATTGAGCAGTCAGAGGAGTTCAAGACTACGAAATATTTCTGCAAGACCCACTTCGATATGAAGAAGATTAAGACGGAGGAAGACCACTATGTGGCTCTCCCCAAAATCTATGAGTTCAAGAATGACCGTGAGAAGGAGATTATGCTGAACCGCAACTTCAAGCGTGTCAATCAGGAGGTCGAGGATATGGTCAAGGAACTTCTTGGAATGAGTTGATTATGATAGGACTTGCGAAGATACCCACCTTTAGCGGTAGTGTACTAAAGATTATCGCCATTGTATCTATGGTGATAGACCACTGTGCCTACTTCCTGATGAATGACGGTACACTACTTTACGATACAATGCGCTGTGTAGGTCGTATCGCTTTCCCGGTGTTCGCCTTCTTGGTAGTGGAAGGCTTCGCTTATACGCATAACCGAAAGAGATACTTCACCCAGTTCTTGGTATTTGCCTTTATCAGCGAAGTCCCTTGGTATCTGCTGAACGGAGCGGATGGTACGCACAACGTGATGTTCACGTTGGCTTTGGGTGTGGTAGCTTTGACGATACTGGAGAAACTGAAAGAGAATAGTGCCCTTTGTGAGGTTGCTATTCTCTCTATTGCTTATCTTGCCACTTGGTCAGGTGTGGATTATGAGTGGCGAGGGATATTGATGATTGTCGTTTTCAATTTGTTACGGAATCAAAATCCAACACAGCCATTCCCCTATGATAGGATGATTCAGATACTTTGCACTTTTCCTTTGATGATACACTATGGTAGCATCGGTGCGATATTGGCTTGTATGACTATCTTTTTATACGATGGCACAAGAGGATTCATAAAAGGTAATATGGCAAAGTATGGAGTTTATGTTTTCTATCCGATGCACTTGATGCTGATATGGTGGGCAACAAGATATATGATTTTATAACATATTGATTTTATACATTTTATAGTAAATATTAAAGGGGGGGGGGAGGTACAATTTAATACCATTTTAGCACCACTATTTAGCCTTCATAAAAATGTGGTTCTTTTACATTTTATCGTTTCATTGGATTGAGATACATCAATGTTTACATACAGACATGAAAGAATATAAAACAGAGAAGCCAACCTGTCAGCAATAAGTTGGCTTCTCTGTTTTAATGGAACATATAGAACCAAGGCACTATCGTTATCAGCAACAGCATCAATAAAAACACATACAGTACCATCCGTAATGTCCGGTTCGGAAATCTCTTCTTAAAGAAAGCTGATACTATGTTTAGATGCAACAGGATGTGTACGGCAAGCAAAACTATCAATGCCACTCCTGCCCATAGGTGAACATCACCCCATCCATGCCTTCCCAATCCACACAAATGCGAACACCATGAATCGGCCCCGTGCATTCTGACGGCATGGCGGGAAGGAATGACAACTTCCAAGATGAAACCGCTTATGCTAACCAACGCCATCGCAACCAACATGGCAAAGTCAATGACAATATTGACCGGCATCTTGCTTTTTAACATTATTCCTTGTTATTATGTCCATGACATTCATGATGATGTTCATGGGATGAACAACCTATACCGGAATCTGTGATTCTCCCATTCAGATAATCGGTTACAACATGCTGGATATTCCCGGAACAACCTCTTACTACTTTTATGTTGTGGGAAGTAAGGACATTCAAGGCTCCTTGTCCCATATTCCCCGCCAGCATCACGTTGACCCCCATCTTCTCCAATTCTCCTGCTATGTTAGACTTGCATCCGCATCCTTGGGGAGAAGGAATAATCTCGTTACTCAGGATTTGATTGTCTTGCCCTATTGTCAAGACAGTGTAATACTCGCAGTGGCCGAAGTGGTCATCGACCTCATTTTCTCTTGTCGGAATTGCAATTTTCATCATAATCTATTTTTATTCATGTTATGTTATTTACCGTAGAGCCTACGTTATTTTTGTAAGTTATGGCTTCATTTCAGGAACTTTCAGAGGGCATCCTTTGATGCAACGTCCGCACTTGATACAATCGGGATGGAGGAATCCGTTTCCGTCATTCCTGCTCTCGTATGGCTTTAATTGCATGGGACATACTGCGGAACAGAGTTTGCATTTGGTAGTACACTTTTCTCCCACGATTATTCGACGGTAGCTGTCGGGAAGCCTGCCGCTACGAGGCGACACCCACGCTGACAGCGTTCCCATCGGACAAAACGAGCACCATGTTCTCGGAGCATATATAAATGAAAGAGTCACGCCAACAATCGTGGTAACCAGTATAATCGTCCAGAATACCCGTCCCATATCATTCCAGTCACCCCAAGCACGGTACATCTGTATGCCGAACATTGTGAAGATAAACATCACCATGAAAATACGGAATCCTTTGGTGCGTACAAATGCTGGAATCGGTTTGTGCGGCGAGTATTTCGCCAATACCCTGTCGTAAAAGTTTCCACGGGGGCAGGCATTCCCACACCACCATCGCCCTTTGCGCACGGCAAACGCGACCGGTGCTATCATACAGATTACAGCAAGGAAACCGATTACCGGATAAAAGTAACCGACAACAAGATACACCAATAGTATCCAATATAGCGGAAATCCCTTTTGAGGAAGGGAACGAAAAAATTGTTTATGTGCCATGTGTTTTCTAACTCATTGTTTTAGGGAACAAAGTTACGCAATTACATACATCGGCACAAACTATAAAACAGATGCCTTAATTGATTTTATCAATCATAGTGTGATTGAGAATTTTTTAAGCCTCTTATTGATCATGGCAGGAGGAATAACTGTTCTGATAGTATCGGCAAGGATATTAAGCAGCCGTTCACGCACGAAATTGCGATGTATCACAAAGGCAATCTCACGGTTCGGTTCGGGATTGGTAAGCACACGGACATTGGCTTGCTGGCATTTCCTAAGAAGCGGTACATGAAGTTCCGGAATGATGGCATATCCTCCGTTCTCGTCAACAATCTTTATCAGTGTCTCCACACTGCCTGCTTCATAAACGGCTTGTCGCCCTGTCCTGTAATTGCAAAAGGGGAAAACACCTCGATTGGGGCAATAGCCCTCACGAAGCACCTATACGCTTTCCACAGGAAGCCGATCTATCTGTAAATCGAGGTTATTATAAATAGGTTCATTCGGAGACACGTATGCCATGAGACGTTCTTGATAGACCGGTATTTCCAACAATTCATCGTTGTTAAGCGGTGTCGCTAAAAGCGCAATATCAAGTTCTCCACGTTCAAGTTGTAAAACAAGGGTTGATACCCGTGCTTCCTCGACATGCAATTCTATGTCCGGATGATTGACGGACAGATATTTGAGCATTTTCGGCAATAAATACGGAGCGACCGTAGATGTAATGCCGAGCGACACTTTCCCGACAGATTCTCCTTTTCGTGTAGCCACCAGCTCTTTAACCTGCGCTGCATTGAACAACAGCAGCTTTGCACGGCTGATAATTTCTTCGCCGATAGCGGTCGGCTTCACCGGATGGCTGTTACGGTCAAATATGGTTACATCAAGCTCAATCTCCAATTTTTGAACAAGCGATGACAAGGTTGACTGTGAGATGCCGCATGATTCCGCGGCTTTTGCAAAATGGCGGTATTTGTCAACCGCCACGATATATTCCATTTGCTGAAGTGTCATATAAGTCGGATTACGTTCGATAATTTCGATGCAAAATTAGATAAAATCTATTTTGTGGAACAGAATTATTGGACTAATTTTGCAAAAAATAAACGGCTATGATACAAGTAAACAAGAAAATCTGCCCTCACGACCATATTTGTCCGCTGATTAAAGCGTGTCCGGTCGGAGCAATCTCACAGGATTCCGAAGGTTTTCCGGTGATAGATTACAACCTTTGCATTGAGTGTAGCAAATGCGTGAGAAAATGTCCTATGAAGGCAATGGAACAAATAGAAGGAGACAAACGATAAATTTAAAAAAACGTTATTTAAGGGGCAGTATGTCTATCTCGCTGGAAGTCGATTCAAGAACTCCGACGAGGTACCCGAACTTCAGATTCTGATTTGTTTTAACCGACCTGAAGATGGAATCGCAACCTACAAAAAGAGATGGGAGATTGAAACGGCATTTCGCGCCATGAAATCTTCGGGCTTCAATATAGAGGATACTCACCTGCGAGACGGGGATCGAATCGCACGTCTGTTTGCGATGGCCTACATTGCTCTATGGGCATATCTCGTTGGTGAACATAAAGATATAAACGTTAGACCGATAAGATTTCTGAAACACGGACGAAGGGAAAAGTCGTTGGTTAAGTATAGATTGGAGGAATTCTCAAATGTGCTTTTCAGACCGACCTACGAACCTAAATTCGATGTCTTCAAATTTTTGTCATGTACTTAAAGAATACATATCCGATTATAGCAAATGTAACTATGGTCAAACAGACATACACAATAATTATCTCGTTCAATATTTCGGAATGAAGTAATTTTAAGTTAGCAAATATGATAAGAACAAAGAGTATAGCAAACAATAGTAACAATGCCACCATGCACTAAAAGTATCGTTTAGATAACAAAAGAAATGGCAAATAATAGAGATTTTTAGGGAATACATCAGAAATCGTCCGTTTCGCATAAATTGACAATAATCAGGGATTATATAGATTTTGTCCAATTTTTCTTTCTCTTATTTTGCTCACATTGGCTAATGGACTACTAACCAATTCTACATTTTAATCATTTCATTATCAATTGTTTATATCTGATTTCTAAAGAAAGAGTAACAAAATAGCATCAAATGATGATTTTATTTGAAAGCAGATACAAAACGCACATGTTTTTCTAAAGAGAATGATTCATTATTGGGTTTTGCTTGCACATCATTTGTTTTCGCAAAGTTACGGGATTTTTCCGAATTATTCAATTGAAAATGCTTAATCATGATTAGTGTTACATAATCTTAAAGAGAGTCTTGTATAGTTTGATATTATAAACATGACAAACTCCCTCTTCAATTAAGAAAAGGGAGTTTGTCATTACAAGCCTTATGGCTGAATCACTTTTTACGTCCTCTTTTTAGGGCTTCTTACGGACAGCACGGACATGAATTACCTCGTTACGGTCCCATGGGTTAGTAGAACCTCCCGCCGTATATTTGTAAGCTGTGGTTCCCGGATTTGTGATAGCTGTAGATGTCCAATAATCACCAGACAGATTGTCGTTCATGCTAGAAGCTTCGTTTTGGGCGGGAAGATACCATACTATGTCGTTTTGTTCAAGCACCGGACGGTAAACAGTTCCATTTGCGTTAGATTCGACTTTTACTTTATATTTATTTTTCATTGCGCAAGCACGTGCTGCAAATTCTGTCGGATTGGTTGGTAATATTTTGTCAGCGACTCCGCCCCATGCTTCCAATTGATTCATAAGAGCTGAAGCCTCATTTATGCCATTGAAAGTATAAATCTCCCATGTATTCTGTGCTCCATCACTCGTACTGGTGGCAGTATTCAAATTCCTGAGTTCGCTAAAATTAATTGTTACTTTTCTTGCAGAACCAATTATCCCCTCAACTTTAATATATGTATAGCCAGAGAAGAAATTTAAATACCAACCTATTAATAAACGCCTCCATGAGGGTTGACTCATAAAATCATATGTTACTGTCATATCTGAATCCCAGTTGAATCCCCACGGATAATCTTTGTCCTGTATTCGTTCCACGCCTATGCCGTTGTTCCATGCCGGACAATATTGTGTAAACGAAAATTCTTTGGCCTCGTAATTTCCTTGAGCGACAGGTTTCAATGAAAGCGTGATATTACGGTCAGCTTCAGTTACGTTTTCTTTTAAGAATACGTATACCTGTACATCTCCTGTTGTTGTACTTGTCAATGTGCTTATTCCGTTATAACCATCAAGCCAATAGCCCGCATCCACAAGTGCTTGTACATCATTGCTTACAAATTTGTCTTTCTCCACGAAAGTGACATTAGTGGGATCATTAGACGTTAACGTCCAGCCTCCTGCCGGCAGCTTGTCATCACTCTTAATCGTAATCGGATAAATCACATAGTGCGCATCCTGCACTTCAGGTTGGGAAACAAATTCCAATTCATATTCCGGCGTGATGGAGAGTTTGTAAGTCACGGTAGTCCCCATAGTCCATTGCGTGTCTCCGATAGAGGCGGTAAGCGTGCGGTCAACACCTGAAGCATTGGTAAAGACGACTTTTATCATCGCATCTGCAGGCAGTATCTGCGGCAGCATCATGAATGTGCCTTCTGCGCTGGTGATTTCGTCTCCGTTGCCTTCATTTCCAGTTGTCTCTTTGTCCAAAGTCTGCGAGAAATCCGCAGTCGCATCACCGAGAGTCCATGCACCGTTAGCCATATTGTAGGTTCCGGCATTTTTGACACCTTTCAATGCCACGCTCTTAATCTGTCCGGGTTGCATCTGGCTGCCCACGGCAAAACGCACGGCGGTGCAGATGTGTTTGAAGGTGAGAGGTACGGCATTGTTATTGTCACCTCGTATCTCTGTGGTAGTGGCCACCACAATGTCTTTCTGTTCGGCTGCATTTGCTGGAACTGTATAGCTGAGTTCTTTGCTTTGCGGAGTGGATGGGGTGGTCAGCTTATCGGCATCCGTTGGTGCCCAAGCATAGAATTGGAACGAATGGTCTGCTCCCGGCCAATAATATATCTGATCCGTACTCCAAACGGAACCGTTATTGGCTGCATCCTCGTCCATATAGAACTGGTCAACAAGCGTTCCATTTTTACTCCAGTATGCCAGTACATGAAACTTCTCGAAATTATCTTTTGTGACAGGCACACCGCGTGTCAAGGTTTGTTCGTCCTCGAAGCCGGACACGTTGATACCGTCTGAAACAATGGCACGGACACAAAGCGTGTCTGCCGAGTTGTCCGACCGCAAAACGAAACGGCCAGCAGTATATCCTTCGTTATCACTATCGGCATATCCCCTTGTCTGTATGCTCTTATCGGACGATATGCCAAAACAAATGTTGTCACAGGCCTTCTCCGGATTTCCGTTTTCGAGAAAGTCCTCGTTATTGCACGAGAAAAGTAGCGTGCATAACAACATCGTTGCCATGCCGCCCGCCATCCAACTCGGATTTTTCTTATGTACCTTCATCTCTTCTGTTTTATATTTGTTGGCCAGAGGCAATACGCCCCGGCTGTTAGTGAGTGTAAGGGGACATTCAACCCCTTACACCCTGTAGGATTGCATCTCTATGGATAAGGCCGTTTTATTAAACCGGCTTTACGAGGATGCGAAATGAATCTTACTCAACGGTAATGTCATTATTAGTAAAAGCACCCCAAGGATCAACTTCTGCAGTAAATTCAATCGGGAAGAGCTCATCTTCTGTAATATTTTTCTCATTAAGTTCAGCGATGAAATTGTAGCTCTTGCTTTTCTCCATTCCGGTTGTAATAGTAGAGGTGTGCGGATATTCTGTTGTCGCTCCATTCTGATCCAATACTACAGTGAATGTGACTGTATATTGAGGTGAAGCGACCGGAATAAGATACATGTGCTCGGTCTCGCCAGAACCTGTACCGGCAACGAGGTCCTTAACATTATCGCTTGCGAATACAACTGACAGAGTGTTATTAGTAGCATTCCATACAGCATTCTCTTCAGCCGGAGTGATTGTTCCGTTCTGGTAAGCATTGGTAATCTTCACATCCTTTACGCTGATTTTTGCTGCGGCGTTTGCAGGGAATGTGTTCTTGAAAGTGAATTTTACACGGGAAAGCAAATGTTTGAATGTAAAGCCAACTTTTCTCGGATCAGTAGTAATTTCTTGATCTGTTGTTTTATCATCAGCCTTTGAATAAAGCAGGTCGGTTTCAGAGTTGCTGGCAAAAGTGATTGTACCACCATTTTTTGCAGCGGCAAATGTTATCCCCTTCTCACCTGACTTGGGAGCGATTGCCTCGAAAGCATAGGTGTAGTTAGGTTCCCAATACTGGATCGGTGAATAGGTTCCAGCACCCGAAGCTTCAACAGTTACCTCTTGTTTGTCGAAAATTTGAGCATCACCTCTCCAACCGTACACTTCAATGGTTGCAAGATTAGTGAGGTCAGTGTCTGTAGCACGGGTGCTCTTGTCAATAAATGATGAGAAACCGATGGCTTTTGTGTTCTGGGCCATTTCCACTGTCTCGTCGTTGCTGCAACTTGCCAACATAGCTGTTGCTGCCAATCCAATCAAAAAGATTTTTTTCATTTGATTAAAAATTAAATTGTGAATAAAAATGTTTTAATAACTCTCTATGTAAATCAAAGAGGAAGTTCTATGTCCTCGTAATCTCCCCAGTCTTCCACGTCCACATCGAAGCCGGAGCCTCCTTCCGTACCCTCTTTATCGGATATCTCAATACCCTTCACCACAATGACACCGCCCTGCGGTTGTGCCGCTACTTGGTCGGTCACGTCGAAATCGAATGACTTTATTTTTCCGTTCTTCAAGCGTACTTCCAGATTCAGCCCATACTTACGCTCGGCTCTTGTACCGTAATGTTCGTTAGGGAAACCGGGGATTCCGAAAGAACGAACCAAAGCCCGTGCGCCAAAATCTTCCACCGTACAATCGTACAGCACGGTGGCGGCTTCTTCCGAGGTTTGACCGCTGTTCAGCCATACAGCCTGCGCCATACCCGCCAAGGCACCGCGTGCCAGCGACACGTATTCCACCCCGTGGCTGAACTCGTAACGTACCAGATAGGTGAATACCAATGGATGCATGGTGACAGGTATCACGTCGGTCTCGATCGAACGTTCTGCCACGTATGACTCCATGTAACTACCATAAAGCATATCGGGCTGGTTCACTGTATTCTCACTTTTTGTATCCATTAAGGAATTGCCGAGGTAAGAAGATCGGGTGCGAGAGCGAGTAGTCGCCTTTGCCGAAGCGAACGACTGCATTTCGTCGAACACGATGTATTCCGTGTCGTTGTTGTAGAACAGCAGGGAGTGTTCACCCGGTCTCATGTACACGACATCCCCCTCGGGCGCGATATTGATGATGTCATCTGAACCGTCCGTATTGTACACTTGCACACGCAACCCATCCGGCATTCCCGGGCGCAATGTGTTGTATTCCATACCGAACGATTCCTGCCATGTGGGATAGTTCTTCCAATCCGTACTCCCCTCGTGGGTGTATTGCCACTCTTTTTCGTATTCAGCTTCTATGCGTACCTCCGATTTCGTGGCATGCGGGTCATGGTCAAAACATAAGTCCTTGTGCTCGCAAGATGAAAACAGCATGAGCATTCCCGCACACAAAGGAACATATCTTCTAATTGTGTGTATCTTTTTCATTTTACGCCTCCTTTCTTATTGTTGCTGTTGCCCCTTCCGAGAAGCCATACCAGAGAGATTTCCGCTTTCGTCGGACCGAACCAGTGACGGTTCTTGGTTGCCTTCCATACATAGTGACCGTCCAAGGGGGTATATTCATAATATTTCCCTCCCCAGTAACCCACGCCCAGCGTGAAGTCGATGTTCAGACGGTTTGCGACGGGCAACGAGTAACCGTATTCCACGCCTGCCGCATAATTCGTCTTGTCCCAAAGTGTCCCACCGGGTTCACCGCCCATGTAACCTTTGCCTCCCCATTCGAAATCGTATGTGAATGCCTGCCCGTAAACACCTACGTGATGCCCCGTGAGTGGCTTTTCATTAGCTTTCTTTCCGAACCATTTACGCACGGCGATGTCACCGCCATAGATGCGCCAGTAACGGTGGTTGCTGTTCTTTTTCCACCAACCGTACATCCAGTTACCGGCGATTGACCAGTTCTTGCCCAAATAGAATTCCAACCCAATATTGGGAACGGCCAGCACGTCATAGAGCATATTGGTCTTGAGGGCCATGTAGAAAGGTTTTGAAGTTTCAGGGAAAAACGCCACGACCGTATCCGCTTTCTCTACAACGGATGTCGTGTCGGCAGGAGTCGGCACAACCGGGTCTTCCTTGACAACCGGTTTTTCCTCGATTATAGGCTTTTGGCGGATCGTCACGAGAATAACACTGGCATTCCGGATCTGATCAAAGAAATGTTTGTGCATGTAATGCCAAGTCCGGCCATATTGCAGCTCCATCAGGTGTTTCTTGCGGCTGTCAACCAGTACACCTTTATTATTATAGGTAAATTCGGGTACGTTGCGCAACACGTCCACCGCCTCTTCCTTGTGGGGCATATCGGACACCTCGACCAGCTCTGCAAGGCGTTCCCACGCGATAAATCCTTCGGGACGTGATATGATACCATCCGGAAGTGATATGCGTTCACGTACATAACGCTCCAAAGAATTGCGGCGTTTTTCCGCTAATTCCTTGTTTATTGCAAATCCGCCCTCGGGTGAAGCGGAACCGCAAAAAGACACTCCGACCAATTCGAGTGTATTGTCTTTTTTCACACTTTCCAGAAACGACACCACTTCGGACAGGCGTGTGGCGTTGTCACCATAAGCCGTGTCCAGTGTCGAGTCGCCGACCGGAAATCCGATACAGACCTCCTTCCGGCTCTCTTGCCCGAACGCCTGGATGCACCCGAGCAACATGAACGCTGATACTATTAAACCTCTCATGTGCATATTATCTTTATTTAAGTCCGTTTCTTATGAAGAAACGGGCGTCTTGCATAAGACATTGACAATCTGCACTATATCAGAGATTAAAGACTCGTTTGTTTGATAATAATTATGTTTTCGAGCACAACTTGTGAAAATTTCCATATTCCAATAGCATACTATTCTGGATTTTTTCATATTTTTACATCGGAAATCCGTTTCTTCATAAGAAACAGATAATTTTGTCTGACAATCATTCCCCCTTACAGATCCTTAATAATCAGTTCGTTTGCCCGGTCGATAGTGGACGTGTCAATCGAAGCCAGATATATCTGCGTGGTGGCTATGGAATCATGCCCGAGCGCATCCGAAATGACATTGACAGGTATATTCTTCGATTTGGCAATGGTCGCCCAAGCATGGCGGCTGACATACGTCGTGAGCGGTATCGGCAGTTTAACCATGCCGGCTATGGTTTTGAGGGATTTGTTTACGCGCCGCAATGCCGTTTCATACTGCCTGCGTTCATCACAGTGGGGACGGGTTATAATAGGAAGCAAGTAAGGGGAATCATTGCTTGAATAACGGTCAACCAGTTCTTTGATTGGTTTTATGATTTTGATGTGAAGCACTTGGTTCGTCTTATGCCGCCGGTAAGTCAGTATGCCGCTCTGAATGTCCGACTTCTTCAGGAACGCCGCGTCAATGAATGACATTCCCCTGCAAAGGAAAAGAAAAAGGAAGAGGTTGCGGGCAAATTCAAGATTGGGTTTTAGCGAGAGGTCAAGGTCTCTGATCCGTTTGATGTCACTGATTGATATGGCTCGTTTGCGAGTCTTCTCCACTCCGGTAAACACCGTGCGGAAAGGATTCCGGTCTATGGTCAGTTCTTGCTCCACGGCACGGTTATAGACTGCGCGGAGAATACGCATATAAAAGGAAATGGAATTGGGTACGACTCCCAACGAAGCCAAATATGCCTGATAATCCTCCATGAGTATGTGGTCTATTGCTTCCATCTGGATGTCCTCGTTATTACGGAACCGCTTGAAACTGCCGAGCGCGGCACTATAATTCTTGGCGGTACCGGAGTGATTCAACTGCCGTAACCGTTCGATGACACCCTCCATAAAAACAAAAAGGGTGTTCTCTTTTCCGGTACGCCGGAACTTTTCTACCACATCATCCGATGAATAATTACGGCTTAGGTTCTCGAACCGTTCTATGATTGCCGACAATCGTTCCATGTCCGAACGTAACTTCCGGGTTATCGACTGCACGATAGCTGCACGCCTGTCATTGCCTGCCGCTATCGGTTCGGAACACTTTTCGTCCCATTCGCGTGGGAACACTTTGTAACTGGTAGTGATCTGTCTGGCAATACGGCGGTGAGTTACCAGATAGACGATAGTGCCCGGACGGTCTTTGACCGTCGAGGGGCGGAATTTTGCTTTTACTGTCGTAGTCATACTTATATTGTTTAAATTGATAATGTACCATAGTCAGCGTTTTAACTTGTGGTATGTAAAAATGGTCAGCGCAACGCAGACGACAAAAAAGCCTGCCGTATAACCGAGCACTTTCCACAGCATGAGGCTGTGTATAAACTTGGCATTGGCCATGCAGATACAGGCGAAAGCCGCCAAAAGAGAAACAATCACCTCTATCATGCACCAGAAGGCGGTGGCGGAAATCACCACGCGGTCCCGCATCGAAAGGCGTTCGAGCAGTCTGGCGCTCTCCTTGTCGATCCTTTCGGCCATCTTCCGGCAAACCGCCTCACCTTCCTGCTCAAGCGTCCGCCGGGCTTCCTCGCTAATGGTAATTTTATTCGCTTCGCGCAGGGAAGAGACCGCCTCGTCCAGTCCGGGCAGGACTTCCGAGAGCCTGCCTTCGAGTTTCTCCACCCTGTCGCTCAAAATACCGACGGCCTTGTAATTGTTTTCCAGCGTATCGGTCAGGCGGTCTTTCTCCTGCATCCTTTCGGCTGCCGGGAGCGCCGCGTCTATTTCTGAAAAATCGAATCTGTCCTTACCCATGTCTCTTATCGTTTTCGTCCGGTCTTGGGTTTCCTGCCGATCATCCTTTCCGCTTCCCGGGCGCAGCGGCGGGCCCATTCCCGGTCATCCTCGTCCTCGCGTCTTCCCCAAGGCAGGTCGCTGGAACCGCCGCCACCTCCGCCGGAGGGTGCGGCCTGCGCCGACATCATGCCCACGAAGAGGGCCACCGCCCTGTCGGTGAGCTCGCGGCTGTTGGCCGTCTCGCGGTAGTCGAACTCCTCGTCGAACACTTTCAGGGCCTCGTCGGGTATGAAGTAGCCGGGGCTTTCCCTGTCGTCGCCGATACGGTACGGGACAGTGCCGGGGCGGTAGTCGGTATATTGCGGAAGCGGTGCCGTTCCTTGCGCCCTGACCGGTGCAGGGCGGGCGGTGGTCGGTGCCGGTGTGCCTGCGGCGGGTCTCGTCGAAACGGCCTTTGCCTTGGGAGCCGCGTGCAGCTTCTTCCACGTGCTTTCGAGCTTGCTCACCATGAGGTTGCGCCCCCTGCCGAGTTCGGAAGCCTTGTACCGGGCGTTGCCTTTCTTCAACACATAGCCGCGCAAGAGGTTCTTGCCGTCCTGCAGTTCCCAAAGCTCGTAGCCCTTGTCCCGTAGCCGGGCGGCGTATTCGAGCCATGACCAGCTTTCCATGGATTGCAGGATTTCCATGCAGTCCCGGTTCACCTGCCCGATGTTCGTGTCCCGCACCTCTGCGGCGGTAGTCCAGCCCCGTTTCAGGGCCACACGTTCGGCGGCACGCTGCGCACGCAGGTGGATGTCATGGTCGTTGTTGATGCGCCCCTGCTCGTCGATGCGGCAGAACGCGCCGTGAAGGTGGGGAATGCCGCTCTTGGATTCCAGATGAAGCCGCACCGTGCCCTTGCTGCCCGTGAGGTTGGTTTTCGGGGAATACGTCCTGCCGTTCTTGTCATACAGCTCGATGTTGTCGAACTCTCTGATGAAGTCGTCCCACAGTTTTTCCCAGTCGGCGATGGTGAAGTCTTTGGTGTGCTCCGGTGCGGGGCTGACCTCGATGCGAATGACGGAATTTTTGACCTTCTTGAACTTGTCCAGCGTCAGCCGCATGGAATCCCATATTCCCGTGGCGTCCAAACCGGGCGGCAGCAGATTGTCCTTGACGTGGAAGATGCGCTCGGGGTGTTTCTTGTTCCTCGACTCTCCCGTGATATAGCTGATGTCGTTTATCCCGTGGGAGATGGATTTCGCTTTTGCTATCATGGTTCCTCCTCCTCGTCTTTATCGTTCCTTGTCCCGTCGGGCAGGCGGTTGTCCGTCCGTAGCCTGTCGAGCACGCCCGTGATGCGCTCGGCGAGCCTGCCCAGTTCCTTGAGCCACCCGAGCATGAACGGGTAGCTGCCGAACATCTGCCTGCGCTTCTCCGGGGCCATGCCGCGGAGCGCGGAGGTGTAGTTCAGAAGGTCGCTCCGGCAACCGATAAGGGTTTCCATGACGGCCTCCTGCCTTGCCGTCAGCCTCGCCTTCGGCCTGTAACCGAAAGCCCTTGCCAGCATGTAGTTGCTGACGGTCATGCCGCACTCGTCGGCGAGGCGGCGGATATGCCGTTTCTGTCCCGGGGTGACCTTGGCGCCGACATACTCGGTGCGCCTCTCTTCCTCGGGCGGAAAGGGTGTATGTTGTATATTCTGTTTCTCTTCTGTCATAAACATTGTCTTAAAAAGGGTTATAAATAAGGTGCGAGCTTGCGAGCGCCGCCACCGGCGAACTGCCAGTGAGCCGCGAGAGCGCCGAGGAATGACCGACCAAAGGGAGGTGATACCTTGGCATATCTCGAAACTGAAAGACGTTTTTGCTTTCCCTGCGGCGTGCCTCCACTGCCAGATAGATACCGTTCAAAAGCTGTTCAGGGGGCGTTCAAGTGCCGTTCAAATGCCATTCGGGGCGGTATGGTAAGGGTTGCCCACATAGCTGCCCTGCCTGTCAGTCCAGCCCTCTATGCAGGTCACGGAGGCCACGGAAGCGACTTTGGTGCTGCTTACCGCTATCAGATCCAGCCTCTCCATCGTGGCGAACAGGTTGCGGACTTTTTTCCTCCCCATGTGCCATTCTTCCGCAAGTCCGGTTTCCGAGAACTGCAACTGTCCGGCCTGTAGCTCCTGCGGCCTGCGGAATGAACCGTCCCTGCCGGGGATTAAACGCATACGTGAAAGTAGGTTATAAAAGAGAGTGTGATTGCCGATTGCATTGTCATCGTCATCTTTCGTTGTTCCGTCGAGCCATTCGATAGCCTCTGCTGCAAGGTGGAAACGGATTGTCCGGAATCCCTGCGGCTTACTGAAAAGATATGTTTCCTTGTCCTTCATGTTTTCCTGTATCATTTAGCGTAGATAAGGGAACGGAACGGCGGAATGGTTGGCAACGGTTTTGGTAAAATGCCGTGAATGGAATTTTCCTTGTCCCCTGCGGTTGCATCCGACGTCCCGTTCCGGTTTGGTTTCAGTTCTTCCCTCCGTTCGTGGAGGGTTGGGATTGCAGGTGCTGCCGTGCTTCCTCCACCGCCTTGAAGTCGGACGAGATTTTCATCAGCGCGACACTGATACGGCAGAGCTGGCCTATGTCTACAAAGCCCTTGACCGCTTCCATCAGTCTTTGCACGCGCTCCTGACGGTGTCTCATCACGGCCTCGCTGCTTGTCCCGCTCTCACGGGTAAGCCCGTGGTTGAGAAAGCGGTTGACGGCCAGCATGTCGGTAGCCTCAATCGTGTCGATGTCACCCTGCCCCGTGCCGTAGCCGACCATCACCCGGATGGAGTCGGCCTCGTAGGGCGAACAGGCACGGAGAAACTCCAGAATGGTCTGGGCTTTCGCGCCGATCACGGGCCTGCTCTCTTTTTTCTTCTGTTCCTTGTTTGCGGAATCCTGAACCGTGCTATCCTCGATACCCGGCTCCTTGTTCGTCAGATTGTCCATGTGCATTTTTAATCATTCGTTAATAAATCATTTGTTCCTCTCACGTCCGGCCAGATAGCGTGCGGCCTCGCTGTCGATCTCGTCCTGCGATTTCACCCGTACCCGTTTCAGCCACGCGTCGAGGTCTTCCTTGGCGAAGAAGCACAGTTTGCCGTTAGGCTTGTAGTAAGGGATCGCACGGCGCATCATCATCTTGTAGAGATAGCTGGGTTTCAGCCCGAGATACCGGGCCGCCTCCGTGGTGGTCATCAGGTTGCGTTCATTTTCCATATTCGTTCATTTTTTGATGGTTCCTTAATTGTTCCTTGTTCTCTCGGAAAACCGGAAAACGCTGTTTGTCAGCCTTTTCCTTTCTTCTGTTTCCGATGCAAAGTTAAGTTTGACCTGAAGTGGCCCAATGTGGGACAAATGGGGAAAGTGCATGAAAAAGAAAATGCGCCATACCGTTGTGTATGAACGGTATAGCGCATGGCTACGGTCTGTCGTTTTTATATCGTATGGGGAAGCGGCGGGCGGCTATGGGGTACGGTTCAACCGCTTTGCGTTTTCAATGGCCTTGTCGATGGCCTTGCGGTAATCCTGATTCTCCCTTGTGGCACCTTTGCCGCAAACGTCGCTGCGGTGTTTGTCGTAGTACGACTTGGATATGCCGCAACGTTTCAGGAACTCTTCCGCCCAGAGTTTTCCACGTTCCCGTGGTTTGATGGTCTGCGAGACGGAGAACACCATGTAGCAGACACGCAGGTTCTCTTTCGGGCGCACGGTGACGGCCCGTGAAGCGGGTTTCAGGTTCAGGAAGTTCACGAAGTCACTGCCCGGCAGGAAGTCGAACTGGTAGTCGTTGCACACCTCGTAGATGAACAGGCACAGGGCGAGGTCAACGGTATCCGTCCATGAGGATGTCTCTTGCAGCAAGGCGTTCATGGCTTGCCCTCCTTCATGCGCCCGATATCGGAGATGATACTCCCGGCGATTCCTTTCAGGCGTTCTACCAATACGTCGAGGAATACCGGTTTGAAGCACCAGACACAGAAATACCGGTCACGCTCCTGCTGCCATTCTTCATATAATAGGTTCGCGTGCGCGTGGACTTCGTCATACTCCGCCTTTGCCGCGCTGCATTCCGCGTCGAGTGACTTGTATTCTTCCGAATCCAGCGGTAGGAAATCCAGCCGGTTGCTCATGGCCGAATACTTGCGCCAGAGTCCGGTGGCGACGGTTTTCGTTTCCTCGTACCGGAATTCAAAAGGTTTGAGGTGTTCTTCGAAAAGGGCTGCAAAGTCCACCTTCTGCAACGGTGTCCTGTCAAGCGAGAGGTATTTGTCCGTTTCCGAAAAGAGGGAAGAAGAAAATTCCAGAAGCTCTCCGGGGTTCTCCCTTACCAGACAGGCCGCCTCCTTGACAAGAATATTCGTGTCATTGAAATCCTGATAGAACAAGGATGGCGGCAAGGCTTGTTCAAAAGACAGTTCACCTTGTTTATAAGTGGCGAGAAGCGTGTTCACCTCACGCAATCGTTGTAAAATATCGGGTAGCATACAGTTATTCATAATCATAGAAACATGGTCATATATACGGGAAGATACAGCACGTCCCCGTCCTTGCGCAGGTCTTTCGTGTAAACCAGATACTTGTTCCTTATCCGAGAAGAGAATTTCATGCAAAAGGCGTCCAGCGAGGTATGCGCCTTATAACCAGATGATTTGACTTCGACAGGGCTCACCTTGTCACCGTCCGCAATCAGGAAATCCACCTCGTAGTTATGTTTTCCACTTTCAGTAGGGAAGGTATAATAGTACAACTCGTGTCCGGCGGCTTTCAACATCTGGGCCACCACATTCTCATAAACATACCCGAGGTCTGTGCTCAACTTGTCACTCAAAAGTTTATGATATATTGTATTGTCTGTGAATTTCCTATCCCAGAATGCGAGGGTGACGAACAGTCCGGTATCACCCGTGAACATCTTGTATTTGTTGGGGTCCTGATGCAATGCCATTCCCGCACTCGGATCGTTGGCATGGTAAGCCATATTGACGACCATCGACTCCTTGATTTCGGAAATGATTTCTGCCAGTACGGAATTACGCGTACCATCCGTTGCGCTCCATGCCAGATACCTGTTGGCGTTGTTCGTCAGTTGGGCCGGAATCTGGCGAAACATCTTGGAAGCGTTGCCTGTGGGGTCTATTTTGTTGAAATCATCCTCATACAGCGTTATGATGGAACGCTTTACACTGTCCACCTTTTCCAGATTGTTGGTTTCAAGATAAGCGGCCACAGCCTGCGGCATACCGCCGACAAGCATATACAACCGAAAATCGCGCATCAGCTTGCGGTTCGTGGCGTCACCCATGGACGTCCTGCCGTGAAAACATCCTTGGAGCAGCCTGATTGTGGCGGTGTCCCCCAATGCCCACCTGAACTCCTCGTAATCCATGGGAAACATGTGGAGTTTGACTTCCTCGCTCGGAATCAGGATGTCCCTGACATTCTTACGGATCGAAATCAGCGAACCGGTTTCCATGTAATCATATCTGCCGTCCTTTACAAGATACTTGATTGCCTGCCTCGCCTTGGGTGCAAGCTGGACTTCATCGAAAATGATGACAGACTTCCGTTCCTTCAACTCGACACTGTATTCCAGTTGTAGACGCATGAAAATACGGTTAAGGTCGGAAACATCGTTGAACAGTTCCCGGATTTCTACTGAACACGCGGCAAAATCCACCAGAATATGGGTCTCGTATTCGTTTTCCGCAAATTCTTTGGCGATGGTGGATTTCCCGACACGTCTCGCCCCTTGTATCAACACGGCTGTCCTGCCCTCGTCCGTCCGCTTCCATTGCAGAAGCTCATCATATATTTTCCTTTTGAATATCATATAGCTGCATCGTTATCAATCGTCTGCAAAGATAGTATAATCAACACGAATCTCAAAATGTTTTCATTAAGAAATTGCACAAATCTCAATAATTGAACAATGCAACACGATTCTCAATTTTAATATCGCCTGGAATGGCATGATTCTCAAAATATCCTGCTAATCAAACACGCTGTCCACCAGATTGACCGCCTCGACTTTCTTGCTGTCAACGATTTTCGCGTAAATCTGCGTGGTCTTCACGTTGGCATGTCCGAGCAGTTTCGATACCGTATAGAGGTCTGCACCAAGCGTCAACATCATCGTGGCGAATGTGTGGCGGCTGGTGTGATAGGTGATTTTCTTGGCTATTTTGGCCGTCTCCACCCACTTGGCCAATACCTTGTTGATATTGGGCTCGGCAGGCAATCCGTCAAATATTTTTAATTCGTTGCCTTCTCCGTTTCTCTCGGGCAGCCAGCGGATGGCATGGCGGGAAAGAGGCAGGTAAATCGGTGTGGTGGTCTTCTTCATCACGGTTGACATCCGGTATTGTTCCCCGTCCAGAATGATGTCCTTCCACCGCAGGGCGTACACGTCGCTCAACCGCAGGCCGCAGTAGCAAGAGAAAAGATAGGCACGCTTCACGTCCTCACGGGGACACTCGGTGTCAATCAGAACCTTTATCTCGTCAATGGTCAGATATTCACGCTTGGATTCCGGCACCTTGATGCGTTCCGTGGCTGCAAGTGTCATGATCGGGTTTTCCGGGATGACCTCGGCACGGACAGCGGCATTGAGGGCGGTGGAGAAATAGCCCACGTAGTCCGCTGCACTTTTGGGAGAAAGCGGCTTACCCCACCGAGTTTTGTAAGTATGCTGAATCCAGTCGATAAAATCCAGACACCACTCCTTGTCGATTTCCTGCATCCTCACCTTTTTCCTGTAAAGGGGAAGCATACGGCAGACCGTCCGCAACAGTTTCAGCCCTCTTGCGCCCTTACGTTCCTGTTCGGCAAGATAGGTTTCCATCCAGTCGTCCAGCAGCATTTTGGAACGGACGGATGTCTTTTTCAGCCCGGCTTTCGAGTGGGTCAGTTCGATGATGCGTTTCGACTTGATGGCCTCCACCGCTGCTTTGGTGGCCCGGTTCTGTTCCTTGATCATGGAATTGATTTCAGGCAGCAGGTACAGTTTCAGGAACTCGTAACTGCGCTTGCCGTCCATGTAGATGTCGAGATAATAGGATTCCGAGCCGTCGGCGAGCTTCTTGGTGCGCACTTTCACTGGCTCTTTGAGTCTGGTTGCCTTCCTTGTTGTTGCCATATATTATGATGTATTTAGAATGCGTTGTCAACCAATGCGATTGCATCGTCTTTCTTCTTGTCCACAATTTTCGCGTAAACCTGCGTGGAACGCACGGAACGGTGGCCGAGAATTTTGGAAACGGTATAGATGTCCGCCCCGAGCGTCAGCAGCAGCACCGCGCATGAATGCCGGGCCGTGTGGAAGGTCACGTTCTTCTTCACCCCGGCCTTTTCCGCCCAGTTCTTGAGATTGACACAAAGATTGCCTTCATTGGGCAGTCCTCCGAAAACAAGGCCGTCGGGCGTGCAGTCCCCTCGTTCCGGCAGCCATTTCACGGCTTGGGATGATAGGGGGATATAGACGGGATGGATGGTCTTCGTCATCACCACCGATGCACGCCATTGTCCACCTGACATGGAGAGGTCACGCCAGCGCAGCTTTCGGATATCGCTGATACGCAGCCCGCAGAAACAGGAGAACAGGTATGCCTGCCGTACCTGCTCGTTAAAGAACGGCGTGGCCATCATCCTCTTTATTTCCTCGATGGTCAGGAAATCCCGCTTGCTCTCGGGTACCTTGATTTTCTCGGTCATTTCCAGCCTGTACCACGGGTTCGAGGCAATCAGGTTCTCACGGACGGCCTCGTTCAATGCGGTGCGCAAGGTCGTATAATAGGAATGCGCCGTTTTGGGAGATACAGGTTTGCCCCATGCGGTCTTGCAGGAAGAGCGGAGCCAGTCGATATAGTCAAGATAGAATTGCTTGTCCACATCACAGAGCCTGACATCCACACGGAATTTCAACAGGTTCTTGCGGGCGTTGTCGATACCGTTCAGGTCACGCGCTCCCCGGTGCTCGTGGTTCTTACGAACAATGGCCATCCAGTCGGATAGCAGCATGTCGGAGGATGTGCTTTCCGGCACCGCTTCCACCTTTGCGTTGAGCAGTGCTTCCGCCCGCTCACGCCGGATGTCTTCCGCCTTGCGGAGTGTCCGCGCGTTTTGCCGCTTCGCTTGGGTGGATGTCTCCGGCACGAGATAGAGTTGCAGGAACTCGTACTCGTGCCCGCCGTTCACGCTACGGTCAAGAAACAGGGATAAACGCCCGTCCGCCAGTTTGCGGTGGCGTAACTTGAACGGAGATTTCTCTATCAATGATTTCTTTTTTCTTCCCATTGTCAGTCAGTGATTTATATCCATGCACAAAGATACGAAATAATCCGAAAATGAGTATCGTTTTAGGTAACAAAAATGGTGAATAATAGCGATTTTTAAGGAATACAATAGAAATCATTATCTATTTATAATATATTGATAATCAGTAATTACATGGATTTTCTTTGTTTTTATTTTCCCTTATTTTGCATACATTGGCTAATGGGCTATAACATTCTTAGCACACTGATAACCGTCGGAACATAATCGGGAGCTTCTGCATATCCAATCCTTTTGAGCCAAAGCAGATAATTACCATCCTCACATTTGTACTTGTACTGCACCTTGGTATAATAAGCACGGACACTTTCCGACCAATGGTCAAACTCATAATACTTTCCTGTACGTGGATTGGTCAGCCCGAAGAGGTTGTGCCTATCCCTACACAGCGGAGAGGTGAACCAACCTGTTTCCAGAATGGCTTGTGCTAATACCACTTTCGGATATAGGATGCCGTTCCGTTTTATTTCAGTATAAAGATTAGGTATTGTCAATTCAGGAAGATGCCCGTTTGGCTTAACCCGCCTGATTGTTTGGGACGTCTTACCGTCCACTTTTTGGGTATATTGATTCAAGGATGCGCTATCCGTTAATAAAGAAACTGTTGCATCTTTTGTCCTCTCTATACTCTTCGATACGCCTGTATCTGTCTTATTATCAATAGTCTTTTCTATATCATTTGCCTGAATCGGATCGATTTTCGCCTCTTTCGTTATCGTATAAAACTGTGCTGACACCATTCCCGGCACCAGCATCAATAGGATTGCAATCAGAATACTGTTGTGCATTTCTTTTCCGGAATTTGATGTGGATAATTTTGTGACATCCAAGCGGTAACGACACCGCAAATTTAACAGTTCAACATCATTCAAATGGAATTACACAACAGAAATTTATCCGAAATGCTGCCTTACGAGAAGCTGGCGGTATTGGGCATCGACCGTGAGAAAGCGGATTTGTTGCCCCAGGAAGTAAAGGAGAAACTGGCTTCCGGTGAGGTCACACCGCTGATGCAAGTCTCTATCAATGCCCGCAATGGTGGCATCATCACCTTGCCTGTTAAGTTACAACTTACCGCTGACAAGAACGGCAATCCGGCCCTTATCGCCTATCCGGTCAGAGCGGACCTTGAAGTGGAGCGTAACAAGGTCCTCCGATTGACCGAGCAGGAAGCCATCCGGCTACGGAATGGCGAGGTGGTTCAAAAAGCCGTGGAGGTAAACGGCGAGAAGACGCAGCAGTATCTCCAATTAGACCCTGAGACCAAATCAGTCATCCATCGCAGAGTAACGGACATCCGACTGGAGCAGAAACTCAAAGACATGGAGAAGGTCAATGACATCGAGTTGGGCACCCGGCAGAAACAGCAGGTACGCGAGGGCAAGCCCGTCGAACTCAATGTAGGCGGAGAGAAGGTATCCGTGGGCGTGGACTTGAAAGAGCCGCAAGGCTTCAAGGTCATTAACGGGAATATGAAGGAGTGGGAACGGCAGCTGAAACTCCGTTATGACGAACAGCATCCCGAATACTTGGGTCTGGTAATGACGGACAAGAACCGTTGGGAATACCAGAAGGTCGTGGATGCCCAGTCCAAAGGACGTGCCATCCACTTAAAACCTTCCCGTGAAGAAAAAACGACCAACGGTCTTAAACGCTGACGGTTATGGCAAAGAAATCTGATAAAGAACAGGAAGCCGGATTGCCCAAAGAGTTCAGCAATCTGAAGGAAAAGCATCCCGATGCGCTACTTCTCTTTCGGGAGGGTGATTTCTACCGGCTTTATAAGGAGGATGCCGTCAAAGCCGCCATGATTCTCGGTATCGCCACAACAGACAAGCTGACTTCGAGCATTGAGAAGAAGATAAAGACAGCCGAGTTTCCAAGAACCGCATTGGACACCTATCTTCCCAAGCTCATTCGTGCCGGAGCACGGGTCGCCATCTGTGACAGGCTTGAATTAGTCGAGAAAGTAAGGAAGAATGAGGAACCAACCCTATCAAACAATACCGATATGGCAAAGAAGAGTAAAGAGAAGGCTGTGCAGGAAGAGCCTGCCAAGACTGTGAAGAACGCAGCCGGGGAGAAACCTGCCAAGAAGAAGGTGGAAACACAAGCGGAAGCCAAGAGCGAACAGAAAGCCGAGACGAAACAGGAACGCAAGCCACGCGAGCCTCAGATGGTAACTGCCGCCGGTGAGAAAGTAACCCACGGCCATGCTTACCAGAGCAAAGCCAATCCCGAAGAGTGGTACTTTACCGCCAAGATGGATGGCAAGCAGTTGAAGCCACAACGGATGGACGCTGCCGACTTTGCCGCTTACCAGAAGAAGGAAATGACCGTACCCCAGTTAATGGAACGCTATTATCCCACCAAACTGATGCCTAAGGTGTCGGAAGAATCCTTCAAGATGCCCAAGTCCATCGCCGGACCGGAAGGCAATATCTCCGTGGAGAAGTTCAATGTCTATAAGGAGAAGGACGAGCAGCGTGCCGATTATGGCAAGTATAAGTTCTATGCGCAAATCGGTGACTCCAAGATGTCGGCAGTCGCTTCCCGTCAAGACTTGAACGCTTACTTCGACCGGGTGATGACTCCTGCCCAGTTAGTGGAGAAAAACTTCGGGGAACGTCTGCACCTGAAATCAGCCTACGAGAAATACCAGCTTCCTGAAGGTATTGACCCGAAAGGTGTGCGTGTGGCGAAAGACCGGGGTGACAACAAGTGGAAGGTGTCCGTGGATATGGGCGACAAGGGCCGCACCACCAAGCATGAAATCTCCTTTGATGACGGCTACTCGCTTTTCAAGGCAAAGACCGCCACACGGGAACAGATTGCGGCTAAGTATCTCAATACGGAAATCAGCGGTATGCTTGCCGCAAAGAGTGTCAAGGTGGAGAAATCCGCATCCATGAAAATGTAACGTAATCAGACAACAGTTTAACGATAAAAGGAAAACAAGATATGAGTAAAAAGATGAGATATGAGGAGTTGGTGGAACTCCTTCAGGAGGGCAAAATCGGTTATCTCCGTTTTGTCCTGGAGGGTGAGAACGAACAGGATTATCTGGAGTGGTGCCGTACCCACGGCACAGACCCTTCGGATGAATCCGCAGAGTTTTATATCGAGCAGACGGACATCAAGCAGATGGACCGTCAGGTAATGGATGACGAGGACTATGGCATCTGGAACTAATTACAACCCGTCAACTTCGGGCAATGCGGGCCAGGTCGCTCTGGATAAGTTCGCGGCGATGATGATTGACCGCATGGAGCAGATGAAGGCCTCCGACTGGAAGAAAGGCTGGATTGGCGGTGCATCGGGATATGCCGGCTTGCCGCAGAACGTGGGCGGCAGGAACTATTCCGGCTCCAATTCGCTGTTCCTGCAACTGCATACGGCGGCGAATGGCTACGACTTACCTGTATATCTGACTTTCAAGCAGGCGCATAACCTTAAAGCCCATGTGCTGAAAGGCGAAAAGGCGTTTCCCGTGGTCTATTGGGACATGCTGGTGAAGGACAAGAACGGGCAGAAAATCAGTTCGGATGAATACCGTGCCATGAGCCGGGAAGAACGGAAAGATTTGGAAGCGATTCCTTTCATCAAGGCTTTTCCAGTTTATAATATAACGCAGACCAATCTGGCAGAGGTACAGCCGGAGCGTATGCAAAAACTATTGGAGAAGTTCAAAGTGCCGGAACTTAGGGATACCGAGGGTATGTATGCCCATGCCGCCCTTGACCGTATGGTGCAGACCCAAGGCTGGCTCTGCCCGATACAGGCAGACAAGCGTGTGGACGGTGCCTTCTATTCTCCTTCTGCTGACCGGATTGTTGTTCCCTTGAAGGAGCAGTTCAATATCGGTCACACTCCGGATGAAATTTACCGTGGCGGTATGGAGTATTATTCGACCATGCTCCACGAAATGACACACTCGACCATGACGGCTGACCGACTGAACCGTGAGATGGGCGGCAAGTTCGGAGACCCCAAGTATGCGAAGGAGGAACTTGTGGCAGAACTGACGGCTGCCATGATCAGCCATTCGATGGGATTTGATTCCAAGATAACGGACAACTCCGCAGCCTATTTGGACTCGTGGATTGGTGTCCTGAAGAAGGAACCGAAGTTCATTGTTTCCATCATGGCTGATGTGAATAAGGCTTCTGACCTCATTCTTGACCACGTGGACAAGCAACGGTTGGCATTGGGCGAACAGCCTTATCTTGCCAAGAACGACCCTTTTGCTCCTATGGGTGCTGATGAGGAGGTTCCCTTCAAGAATGCCGCCATCATCAAGACCCGTTCCGGCGATTATGCCATCCGTGCTTCATACGATGGTGTGGAACTTGGATTGAAAAAAGTTACCAAGGACACAGCAAAAACGTTCTTCCAACTTACCGACCAGAAGGACAAAACGGCATTTCTGAATATGACAGCACGTAAGACATACGAGCCGGAGTTAACAGTTATGCGGAGAAGTCAGAAAGTGAGTTCCGGGATTAGTCTATAAGGAGAGTTACAGATGAGTGATTACAAAGTAAATTTCAAGGACATGAAATCCCGTGTGGGGGTGGATGACATCGCTTATGCGTTGGGGTATCGTCTGGACCGGAAAGCGGGTGTGGGTCGATATATCGAGCTTGTACTTGGTGAGGGTAATTACAGACGTGATATCATTATCGTCAGCCATCCGCATAACAAGGCGGCTCAGACTTTCTTCCGCCGGGATGGTTCCAAAGGTGATGTGGTCACTCTCATTCGTGAGAATCTGAATTCATTCCTGGTATCGGGTAAGGACGATTGGCAGAAGATTGCCAAGGTGATGGCACGCTTCGCCAATATGCCTGAACCCGAATACCGGGAAGATAGAGAATATATCAAGTCCATCAAACACGATGCTGTATTTGATGAATCGCGCTATGAGGTCAAACCGATTGACACCAACAGAATTCCTGGATTATTCTCCCAAAGAGGTATATCCGATGATACCGTGAAAGAACTATCGTCTTTCATTTCCCTTGTCAGGGACAAGCAGAATGGAAAGTTTGAAGGATATAATATCGGTTTCCCTTATACGAATGAACATAGTGACGAAGCCAACGGCTACGAGATTCGTGGGTATGGCGGTTACAAATCCAAGGCGGCAGGTACGGACTCTTCCTCTTCCGCTTGGGTGGCTGACTTGACGGGCGGCAATCGTGAGGTTGTCCGAAGCGTGTTCTTCTGTGAGTCGGCTTTTGATGCGATGGCTTTCTATCAGATGAACAAGATTCAATCAGGTACGGATGTGGCATTGGTATCATTGGGTGGCACTTTCTCTGACAAGCAGATAACCGGGACGATGGCTCGTTTCCCTAATGCGAGGGCATTTGACTGTTTCGACAATGATTTAGCCGGACGTATCTACGGATTGCGCATGATGGCAATACTGGAGGATATTCCGATGAAAATCAATAAAAAGGATGGTGCTCTTTCCATTGAAGCCAAAGGCAAGTCTTTTGAGTTAAATATGGAACGTTCCTTGACGGCACAGGTCAGTGAGAAACTATCCATCCGTTACAAGATGGGGCAATGGCTTCCTCCAAAGGCTTTCAAAGATTGGAATGACTGTCTGATGAATAAACCGATGGTGCCGATGCTCTCTCCGCATAAGGAGGAACGTGGACAAAACTTGACTGAACGCAGAAATGCGGGTCTTAAAATGTGAAGTATATGCAAGGAATAAAATCAAAAGCAGCGGCATTGGCCATTCTATCAGCTTTCCTGATGAATGGCTTTCCATCTTTCGCCCAACAGACGGATCCGGCTTTGACGGGTGCGGTGATTGCCCAGACTGTGGAGTTGAAGAATATCCACAAGCAACGTAAGAAAAGGCAGGAACAGATTATCGCTGCCGAGACTGCCGTAACCTTGGCACTTGACCGTGTTCACTCTGTGGAGAACAAGATGCTGGAATACCTCTCCAATGCACAGGGTGCGATGCAGAACCTCTATCAGATTAAACGTGTAGGGGAATTGGTTACGGTTGAGATACCAAAGAATTGTAGCTTATTAACGAAATCGGTGGGTCACAATCTGAAGGGTACAGCTATCGCAGCCATCGTCTCTGACGAACTGACGGATGCGGCTACACAGATGGCTGCACTCTATCCCTTTATGAAGCAGTTGGTGACTTCGGGCAGTTACAACGTGCCCGGTGGGGACGGGAAGAATGAGAAGCACAAGGTGAACTTGTTGAACTCTTCGGAGCGGTACTATATCGCCAACGAGGTAGTGACCCGACTGGAAGCCATCAATACGGATTTGTTTATCCTGGCATGGCAGGTTCGCACGTTATCTTGGAATGACCTCTGGTTCTCTCTTGACCCGGAAGGTTGGGCAAATGTGATGTCCGGCAAAAATATCATTAACGGCATCGTATCGGAATGGAATCAAGGCTACTTGCTAAAATGGTAAATAATTAATAAAACAATACTATAAAATGACAACGGAAAAGAAGATTATAGGTAGCTGCCCCCTCTGTGGCGGTAACGTGGTGAAGACCTGCAAGGGGTATCGCTGTGAGAATAATATGGGAGAACATCCCTCGTGTGTATTGAAAATCAATGCCATTCTTGGTAATCGGAAGATGAATGACAGCGAAGTTACTGAACTATTAGCTAACCGTTCTATCTTGTTGGACGGCTTTGCTACTAAGGAAGGAAAGACCTTCCCTACCGTGCTTGAACTGGCTGATGACGGCAACATCAATATGCAGGCGGTTGTCGGCAAATGTCCTCATTGTGGCGGCGAAATCCGTGTGGGAAGCCGGGCTTTCAACTGTTCCAACTATGGCAATCAGGAAGCCCCTTGTTCGTTTGCCATCTGGCGGAACATTGGCGGGCATCAGGTGACTTTGGTTGAAGCCAAGGAACTTTGCGAGAAAGGTATCACTTCTGCAGAACTGGAGATGTACCGTGAGGACGGTGCGGTGTACCGCAAGCGTTTGGGTGTCTCTCCTGACAAACTTCAAATCGTGAAGATATGAGACCGGGTACAAGATTAGCCATCATATTGGCTTCGATTATTCTGTTTTGGGGTGTCGTTGGGTATTTGGTATTCCGTGGCGATAATCCTAAGAAGCGTGCTGTAGAGGTTGCGGAACTTGCATTGAAGGCTTCGGTGGATAATCCGAAGTCTGTCAAGATTATCGGTATCAGCCAGCCGGATTCCGTGTTTGGCAGGGAGTATATCACGATGGACGAGAAGATGTCTATCTCTATGGTGATGATGAAAATCAATGAGAAAGTGATGAATCTTACTGACGGGTTGGAGAATTTCAATCCTGACGATAAGGAGATTTCCGTGCTGATGGAGCGTCAGATAGAGGCGATGTCTGTGCTTCGTTCCCTGACTCCGCAAGTAAATGATGGTGTTACAAAATCATTTACGGGTTGGAAGGTCAAGATTGAATATGAGGGTATAGATTCTGGCGACAAGTCCTATCACTCTGAATATTGGTTCATTCTTGATAAGAAGGCTCAATGTGTCATCAAATCATTTGAGATTCCTCTGATGTAAATCCATACAGCAAATACTTTTTCTTTATCCCCGGCATCCGGGACCAATGTGGTCAAGGGTGTCGGGGATTTTTGTGCCTGTTATCTTCATTCGGTCATCCGCGCTCCCGGTTCTATTTTCCGATACAAAGCAACGGAGGGCGGTGCCGACAGCAAATGCCGTTGCACTTGGCTGCACGGAAAGCGGACGGCAGCCTTCCGCAATTTGTGCCCAATTGGGTATTCCGTCTCTTTCCGCTTGCCACATTTGCCTTACGTCCCTTGTTCCCTCCGTATTGTTGGCATCGTAAAAATCACCCGGGAGCGAGAAGCCAAAAGGCTTCAAACAAAAGGGAAAAAATTAGAACGTATGGCAATCACACTTAAAGACAGAAAGGAAACGCTAAACCACAGAGGGAATGTTTACGAACTGACTCTATTGTGGAATAGAGAGGACATCCGCAGATGTGCTTTCGGAATGGCTCCCGATTATGCCCATATCCGTAAGGACGGCAAGAATTTCGCTTGTATTACTTGCTACTCCAATGATACAGGTTTTTCGGTGGAGAGTTTCCACCGCTTGTTGGTTAAGCCGGAATGGAAAATGTTGTTCCGCAGTGAGGACATCAACACTATTCCATTGAAGGAACTTTTGGAGAGGCTGCCGATAGGATAGTAAATGTATAATATTTAAAACGAACAGATATGAAAGGAACAGAACAATTCAAGGAAATCATCAAGAACTATCTTGACAACAGGGCAAAGGAGGATGAACTCTTCCGTGTGAAGTATGAAGCTACAGCACGTAGCATAGACGATATTGTAAACTACATATTTTCAGAGGTGCAGAAGTCGGGATGTTGCGGTTTCGCTGACGAGGAAATATACTCAATGGCGGTTCACGTAGTGGATGAACCTACCTTGGAAATCGGTAAGCCGACATCTTGTAAGGTTGTCGTGAACCATCATATAGACTTGACCGAGGAGGAAAAGGCGGAGCAACGTGATTTGGCTTTGAAACGCTATCAAGAAGAGGAACTTCGTAAGATACAAGTGCGGAACTCCCGACCCAAGCCAAGTAAACCCCAAGTACCCCAACAAGCCGAGTTATCACTATTTGATTTTTAAGAATATGAAGCCGAGAAACAAATTTGAGAGATTGGTGGCAGCTTCCAACGGGGAGCTGACCGCCATCGGCTCTAAAGCCGTGAAGTGGGCAATCGGAAACGTAGTAAAACACATTACGTTCCGAACATCTGGACATAAATGCACGTGTGGCGATTGCGGGGAGAAGTTTGACTATAAGGGAAAAGGCAAGTATGTCCGTTGCCCTCATTGTGGACACCGCTTGCAAGTGACCGATACGTTAAAACGCAAGTGCCAAGAGAAAGGCTACTTTTCTACCCTTGAAGTGATTGGCGGCTTGCAAGTACAGAGGGTATTCCTTCTAACCGCCATTTACTGCAAAGGGAGACCTATGGATTTCTATTATGATGAAGTATGCCGTCTGTGGCTCAATGCAAAAGGGCAGGTGGCGGTCACTTCAAGATTGAGAGCCATGGGCTATTACCGGGACAGCTTCTGTTTTGCCAGCCCGATAGAGTTGAGAAACATGTCGGATGTGCATTTAGTCATATCCGATGCCTACACCTGTCCTTATTATTCAGTCCTACCCGAATTGAGACGGAACGGGATGAAAGGCAAATTGCCCGACAGCCATCCGTTCAAGCTGATGAAGGCTCTTTTGTCTGACCACCGGATGGAGACGATGATGAAAGCGAGAGATTTCAAGGCGGTTGAGTATTTTATCTACCACTCTTTAGACCTCAATGCTTGTTGGCAGTCATATAAGGTGGCGGCAAGGCATCATTACCGGATTGAGGACTTCGGTACTTGGTGCGACACCATCCGCTTGCTTGAAAGATGTGGCAAGGACATTCATAATGCCAAGTATATCTGTCCGACAAACTTGAAAGCCGAGCACGACCATTGGTTGAAGAAAGCCAATGCCATTGAACGGAAACGCAGGGATATGGAACGGATGGCGAAAGCCAAAGCACACGAAGCTGAGTTTTACAAGAACAAGTCCTGCTACTTCGGTATTGTCATCAGCGATGGCGATATAGAGATTTCCGTATTGGACTCGCTGGAGGCTTACAAGGAAGAGGGCAATAAGATGAAACATTGTGTCTTCCAATGTGAATACTATGCCAAGACCGATTCTGTTATCCTTTCGGCTCACGACCATTCGGGTAATCGCATTGAGACCGTTGAGTTCAGTTTGAGCCAAGGGAAAGTGGTTCAGAGCCGTGGGGTATGCAATTCCAACACTGAGTTCCATGATAGGATTATCCGTTTAGTGAATGATAATGCCTACCGCTTCATGGAGGCAAGGGGGACCGCATAAGTTCTTAGCCTTTATAATACAGAACAAATCTCTATTTCTTATGAAACAAAAACTTTATTCGGTTTATTTTTAGTAATTTTGCACGTATGAAAATGAAGACAGATGATAGAATCGGTTACGCTCATGCTGACAAACTCTTGCTTCCCAACAACCTGCTATTGAGAGAGCTTGAGGAAATGTTGGCTGATGAACGGACGGTTATGCTGAAAACGAAGGGAGACAGTATGCTTCCCTTTATCATTGGAGGTCGGGACAGTGTACTTATTCGGCGACCGTCCGGAATAAAGTCATTGCAAACCGGGCGAATTGTTCTGGCACACCTGCCGGACAATCGGTATGTGCTGCACCGCATCGTCCGCATCTGTGGGACGGAAGTCATTCTGATGGGGGACGGAAACTTCCGTGAAACGGAAAGTTGCCGACTTTCCGATATAATGGGAATCGTCACAAAAATCATCCGAAATGGCCGTTATGTGGACTGCAATACAAGAGCTGAACGGTATAAGGCAGAAATATGGAGCGCACTGCTCCCCATCCGCCGATATTTACTATACATATACAGACGGATATGGATATAATGGTTAGAATAAGTATAAAAGAGGGAACAAGATGGCTATGGAACGCCTCACAGGGGTACCGTGTCCCCATCTTAGCAAGTATTCTTGCCGGAACAACCCGTATCGGCATTTCCCTCACGTTCGTCTGGCAGTGCAAACACCTGATAGACATCGCCACGCATCAGGCAGATGGAAACATTGCCATAGGACTGGCAAGCATGACAGGGTGTATCGTCCTGCAACTGCTACTCTCCTCACTTGTCAACCGCCTTTATGCACACACGGAAATCAGCCTGCGCAACAGGTTGCGGCAAAATCTGTTTGAACATATTCTGAAAAGCCATTGGAGCGGTCGCGAAACCTTCCATTCCGGTGATATGCTCAACCGTATGGAGGAGGATGTCCGTACCGTAACAGACCTGCTGGCAGGTTCCATCCCTTCTGCCGGAATCACCTTGTTCCAACTGGCAGGTGCCGCATTGTTCCTGTTCTGCCTCGACCATCGGATGGCTGTTGTCATCCTGCTCATCATGCCGTTGGCGTTGCTGTTCAGTAAACTCTACATGAAACGGATGCGGCACCTGACACGTGAGATACGGGCTACGGACAGTCGGCTACAAAGCCATCTGCAGGAGAATCTACAGCACCGCACGCTGATTTCCACCTTGGAATACACCTCAATGGCGGCGGACATGATTTCCACCCTCCAATCGGGACTGAAACGGCTGGTGATGCGGCGCAACTCGTTTTCCATCTTTTCAGGTCTCATGGTGCAGGCGGGGTTCGCCCTTGGATATCTGACCGCTTTTGCATGGGGAATATACGGGTTGGACACAGGTACGGTGACATTCGGCACGTTGACCGCCTTCCTGCAGCTGGTGGCGCAGGTGCAACGCCCCGTTGTGGAGTTGGCCCGACAGATTCCGGCATTTATCAGCGCGCTGACTTCCGTGGAAAGGATAGACGAACTCACTTCCCTGCCGCTGGAAGAGCAGGGAGAACCGCTCATTTTGAAAGGCAAAGTCGGCATCCGTTTGGAGAATGTTACTTTTGCTTATCCCGACGGCAAGCGGAAAGTGATAGAACACTTCACGCACGATTTCGAACCGGGTAGCCTGACCGCCGTGCTTGGAGAAACCGGCAGCGGGAAAAGCACAATGGTACGACTGATGCTGGCACTATTGCGGCCTGACGGTGGAAACATCACTCTATACGATGAAAGGCAGTCTCTTCCCGCCTCTCCACTTACACGAAGAAACTTTGTCTATGTGCCACAAGGGAATACGCTCGTCAGCGGTACGCTACGCGACAACCTACTATTGGGCAATCCCGAAGCCACCGATGCACAGATGTGGAAAGCCCTGCATATGGCGGCGGCAGACTTTGTCCATGAGCTGCCGCAAGGCTTGGGCACCCCCTGTGGCGAGATGGGAACGGGGCTGAGCGAAGGACAGGCACAACGCATCGCCATCGCACGCGGGCTGCTCCGCCCCGGCAATATCGTCCTGTTGGACGAACCAACCTCCTCGCTCGATTCTGACACCGAGCAGACATTGCTGGAACGTCTTTCGCATACCATTCAGGGTAAAACCCTTATCATCATTACCCATCAAATGCAAACCGCACGACTTTGCGACAAAATAAAAAAAATGGCGACCACTTGATTGATGACCGCCATTAAGTATCATTTATAACACTATATTAATTTGCCACAGACTTGTATTTGACAACTCCCGCTAAAAACCTTTTAGAATGAAACGAACAGTCTTTGCATTCTCCATTTTTTAGCAATCCTTCTTCCTCCGCCTTTCCACCAGTTCCGGATAGTGCCGTTTCAGGAAGTTGCGCAGGGAGCAGCTGTTCAATCCGCAGCGACGGGCAATGGAGTTCAAGGCTTCCGAAGTCGTTCCGTAGAGATGCACAGCCTCCTTGTATTTCTCAAGGCTATGGCAGGCCATTGACTTGCCGCCTGCTGTCTTCACCATCCCCAAGCGGGCGTGAAGCTCCGGCTCGTGCTCTTTCAAGTAACACCTGAATGTCTCTGGATGCAGCCCGAACTCGGCAGCGACGGCAGCCGTAGTCATATTACCCTCTTTCAGTTTCCTGATGGCATTGGCATACTTGGCGGCCGTTGCAGGGTTATATTTTCTTGTTTTCGACCAATCCACGGGCATACCTTCTTCGTAGGAAATACCTTTTCGCGCGCAAACCAAGTCTTTGTGCCAGGTTTGCAAATATTCGTAAAATCCCTTTCTCGACACCTTTGTTTCCGCAGCGATACGGGCGGCAGACATGGGAGTGGTGCGATATAGTTCCAAAGCAGCGGCATACTTCTCTTCTATGGCGGGCGAAGGGGCATGGACAGTTCCCCGGCCGGTTATCTTTCCCTTGCGTTGTTGCCTGAGGGCCTTCTCGCGTGTCCGGATACGCTTGCCCACCAGTCCCTTGTGATAGAACAGGAGATGTTGCTCCAGTCCGGTATAAGAGACATCGCAACGTTTGGCGGCTTCCTGCACCGTAATGTACTGATCACCTTTCAGTAGTTCCACGGCAGCGGCATATTGTTCCTTGCAGGAACTTCGGCTGCCACGGGGCAGATTGTCATTGAGCCCCAACCGCATCCGTGCCCGTTCGCGAAACTCCAGGACTTCCGGGTAATGCGTACGCAACTGCCTTCCAAGGTTGGTGCCGTCCAGCCCGAACTTCCGGGCTATCTGCGACACGTTCAGCTCAATATAGTCCATGCTGTCGCACGCTTCGATGGCTTTCTTGTACTTGAGGCGGGTGGCAGGCTTCTGTCGGCGGAATGTGTTCAGCTTGATGCCGGCAGCCTCCTTGCTGTCGCACGTCATGCCGTTGCGTGCCAGCAGCAAGTGGCGGTGGTATTTGCCGATGTAGGCTTGCAATCCCGCCACGGTCACTCCACACGTGCGGCAAATCTCGATGCAGGGCATTGAAATAGTGGCATACAATTCAATAGCCCGACAATATTTCTCCACTGTCTCAGGCTTCGCGCCTCTCGTGCGCTTGCACTTATCCAATCCAGTATCGGAAGAAACAGGACTTAAAGTATTACACATTGATGGAAATTATAAATAGATAAAAACTTAGTTCTGATGCAATCCACTTCCCGCTATCAGGCATATTACAGACTTGCACCGGTTAGAGGATGGTTCGTACAGGGCGAACCGAAAAAAATAAGGAGGACAGACTCTTCCGCCCTCCTTACAGCTTCCTGTGCTTTTCACAAAGGACAAGAAGCATCTTCTTCTAACATATTTCTGTCCATCTTGCCAGGTTTCTCCAGCAGATGAACAGGAATGCTTCACATGCTTTTTTTATGTCCTATCAGAATTTGTAAGACACTCCCAACGTGAACGAGAGGTCTCCTTCTGCGCGGGCACCCTTCTCGCCGTCCAGGCCGTCACTCAGCAGTACGCCACGCAGGTCGGCATTCACAGCCCAAGTCTCGTTGATGTTGTAAGAGCCGAGCAAGCCGAAGTTGCCGCTCACACTACTTTTCTTTGGTGAATCGTACACATGCGCCCATCCGATGCCCACGTAGGGACTGAGATCCCATTTGCAATTCAAGTTATTGTCACCGAAGAGGTGAAGAACATTGAACATCACATCGGCATGCAGGTTGCCCATATTGAACTTGGAATATCGCAGGTACTGTCCCCATCCGTCTTTCCCGGGAACTGGCTCACCCGTGGAGTGTGCCGGAGTGGAAATGACATCCTGCGTGGCACCCTTTGATTTCAGGTAGCTGTACATCACGCGCACGCCGATGCCCGGAGTGAACCACTTACCCACAGCTATATCGAAAGCCGGGGCGAGGCGGTCGCCGAAGCCCACCTGCCTGTCATGGTCGCCGAAATAGATATTGCCGCCAATGCCGAGGCTGACAAAAGTGTTGTCCCAGAAGCTGTTGCTCTCCACCTTCTCTTCCGTGTTGGAAGTCTGCGCGAAGGCCGGACAAAGAGCCAGGGCGCACAAGGCGGTCAAAAAGATTTTCTTAGTCATCTTGTTGTTATTAAAAAAGATTAATTAGTTGTCTTATTTCGTAAATTTACCCGAAGTGATGAGGTTGTTCATGCCTGCGAGGCGGGCCTGATAGACCGTCACGAAGTTATCGATGACATCGCTGTAGGCAGCAATGTTTTCATCGCCGCTCCAGTCGGTGAAACCGCTTTTATGTTCATGAATGGCCGCCTTGGTAGTGGGCCACATGGCATTGTTCACTTCGTAAGAGCAGGCCATCTTTACGCCCAATTGACGGATGTTGTTCACCACACCTTGCAGGTAGGGGTACATCACCGTCCATCGCTCCTGTACGGCTTTTTGGAAAATCGGGTCGGCTATCAGTTCCGGATACCAGATGCAAGAGGAACCATTGGTAAGATTAGAAGCGGTCAGCCCCGCCTTGGGGTTGGCGCTCCAGCAAATCCATTGGTCGTATGGCTTCACACGGTCGCCCGAGCTGCCTTGCGCCTGCGCATTTTCCACGTTCTGGAAAGTAGCGCGGTCGAAGTCCCACACGGGACCCGCCGACAGTTTGCCATTGCCGTCCATGAAATAGTAAACGGAACGAGGTTCGATATACTCATGGTTCATCGTCAATTCCCATATAAGCCATTGGTCTATGACCGTATAGATGTCAAGGTCATTGTAAGCGGAAGCAAAGTCACCGGCATAGATTTTGTCCTCAATGCCCTGTATTTTCTGCTTCACGGCGTTGAGGATGCCATCGGACAGCACATCGTCCTTGAACATGAAAGGTACGGAATAGTGCGAAGTGATGAACTTGTAGTTCTCGTCGTAGTTGTTGTCCAGCTCCAGCAAGTAACCGCAGTTCTCGAAGGTGGCTACTGCTTCACCTTGGTCGGCAAGCACGTCCTCATACGGGTCATGTATGTCAAGGCGGGTGCTGCCTATCTTTATCTGCTCGCAGAGGTAGTAGTTACCCACATGACGACCGTCCATCACCAGTTCCACGTTCTGCCCGTGCACGTTCCAAGGGATGCCCTGCTCCACGGTTCCCGCTTTCCAGCCGTTCTCCATGGCATGAGCCACCTCGAAAGCCACCGCATTACGAATCATGGAGTGGTCCAGCCAGTTGGCCAGAAGCACCCAACGTTTGTGCGCAGGCATATCAAGCACCGCTTTCTTTGACTTCAGTTTCACGGCAAACGGTTTCTTGGGATAGGTTTGCGTCGTGTTGCCACGCAGACGGATGCCGCACAGGGCCGCATCGACATTCACCGTGCCATCGGCATTATATACGGTAAACGTGTCATCCTCCACCCAGTCGGTCTCCTTACCGCGCACCATGAAGTCCACGAACTTGTTGACCAGCTTGCCGCCAATGTTCGTGCCACCGATGGTGACGCCGCCTTGATAAACCTTACTGAAATCGCCCGTTGACGATTGATGAAGCACCACCACGGGAAGTCCGGTATTGGTAATGTTCACCGTGTAATGGCGTGTCTCACCGTTGGCAGTAACGGCATAGGTCACGGGCTTGGAGAAATCAACTTCCGTCTCACCGCTTTTCTGCTCCACATCGTCCACCGTCACCGTAGCACCTTCACTGACGGTAAACTCGGGGATGAGCTTGAAGTGATAGAGATAAGGAATCATCAGACTGATAGCATCGCCTTGGATAGTGGCTGTCTGTTGGCTTACAGCATTGAACTGAGGATCGTTGGAGCTATTCCATATCAACTGCTTGTCCAGAATCTTGCTGGGATTCTTTGACACGGAGAAGCCGAAGCTCTTGATGACGGGACGCGTCTTGACCTCGTAACCAAATTCCGGTTTGTCGGCATACCCGCTCAGTGTCAAAGGGATGTTATAGACATGCTCCGCTTGGAAATCCACCTTGCAAGTGGCGGTGAACGAAGCCTTGTGAGCTTCGGAAATGACCGTTACGGCAATCTTGTCACCCGCTTTCACCACGGGCATCACGGTGATGAAGCCCAAGTAGGTTTCGTCCTGCGTGAGGGCGGGACGTGTGGTCCACGGCATGCTCACGCTTCCCGAGGCATTCTCGACACCCCACCACTGCCCGTCAACGGCGCTGAACTTGAAGTCGCCACAAATAGGGCGCTCATTGCCTTGCGAATCGGTCACGGTGAGTTCGATACTCTCCAACTTCTCACCCTCCAGCGGAGTGCCGGCAGCGTTGATGCTGACACGCAACAGGGTGAAGAGGTGACGGAAATTGAACCGCTTGCTGCCACTTACCGGTGCGCCATACTTGTAGTCGCCCGTGAGGCGGCCTGTCTCGGGGTTGAAAGGCTGCACGGTGGGCAGCGTGCCTTCCAACGAGGTGACGGCGGCACCATCGTTCTTCTTGCCGTAGGGATAGTAAGCGCGATAAGGCTGGTCGCCCGTGCTCATCTCCCCGCCGAAGTCCGCCTGCTTGGCATTGCCCGCCGTCAGGCTGCGGAACAGGGCGTTGCGGGTGGTTCCGCTTTGGCTGTAAACGCCTATCGAGTCGTTCTGTTGCCACAGCAGGCCCAGGTAGCCGTTGCCCGTGTCCGACATATCGACACAGGTGCGGCTCTGCGCCTGCCCGTCAGGCTCTGCGATGGTGGCGGTGATTACTTCCGGGTAGCGTCCATTCACCTCGGCCACTTCCATGTCGCTGCACGAGGCCATGGCCCCGAGCAGCGAAACGGTCATCATTGTAAATCGAAATACACCTTTCATTTCTTCGTGTAGGTATATTCAAACTTCACCACCACAGGAAAGTGGTCGGCCAGTCCGACGTTCTTCACATAGCTTACGCTTTGGTTCTCCAAGATGTTGCCGTCGGCATCTTCGACGGTCACGCCGCTATACGAGGCGTTTTCCGTGCTTGCCGTAAAGTTGGTCACATCGTTTTCGCAGCTCAACGCTTTCAGTTGCAGTTCTGCGCCGGGCACGTTGATGTACCATATCTTGTCCACCACCTCACCGCGCTGGTCGTCCGAGCAGCAGATGTCGTTCTCGGTGTCGCCCGCAAACTTGGAGCGAATCATCAGCGACTTGGTGTTCCACGTCGGATAGGTGTTGCCTCGATGGAACTCCACCCACGGGTCGGCCACCGCAAAGCCTTCGGCGGTCACGGGGTCGATGAAGTTCGACTGGATGTTGTGGCGGGTGTAGCGCATGTTGGTGTCGCCCATGATGATGGCGGGACGATTGTTGGCCTTGGCCTGCTCCAGCACGTAGTCACGCAACTGCCGCAACTGGGCGAGCTGCGCCTTGACGTAGGCGTTGCTCTCGGTGTTGCCGCTGCCGCTGTAGGTGTTCATGTGGGTGACATAGACATCCACCGTAATCCCCTCGGCCACCGTCACCTCATAGTGGCGGAAGCCCTTCTTGATGCAGGTGTTGGCACCGCTGGTCAGGCCGCCTTCCTCAGAGGTGAACTGCACCATGGTCTCGCCCGTGGCGGTGATGCCGTCTTTCTTCCAGAAGAAGCCGAGGCCGTCGGTATCGGCACGGGAGGTCAACTGTGCGGAAGTGATGGTGCCGCGCCATTTGCCGGCATCGTAGTTGGACAATGCAGCGGCAAGCTGCGAGTGGTATTCAAAGTCCTCGCTCACGGCCATGAAGTCCCAGCCAAGGCTGTTCACCGCATTGCCGATGGCCGTGGTGCCGCTTTCCCCGGGACCGTCTCCGTTTATAGTAATGAGACCAATCTTCTTAGGCAGCCCGTCCACATTCAGCGTGGCGCACGTAAAGGTGCCTACCACCGGTTCGGGAGCGTTCGGGCCGTCCTGCACGAGGTTGCCCGCCGAGTCATACACCTTGATGGTCTGATACTTGTTGAGCGACACGGGGAAGTTATAAATCCGCTCGCGTGCAAAGGTCACCTTGCTTGTGGCGGTAAAGGTGGCACGGTGGTTCGCCGTAACGGCTTCTATGGTGAAGAGGTCGCCGGTGGCGACGTTCGGGAAGAGGCTGGCGTAGCAGGTGACCGTCTGGTCGAGCAGAGGGCCGTCCGTCCATTCCTGCACGACAACGTTCTCTCCCTCTCCGCTCTGCGACCAGCTACCGTTGCGGGCGTTGAAGGTGAAGCTGCCGGCAATGGCCACTGCCGCACCGCCGCGGGTGGCGGTTATGGAGAGGCTTTTCAGCTTCTCGCCCTGCAGAGGCGTGTCGGTGGCATCAATCACGATGCGGGCCATGGAGAAGAGGTGTGTAAACACAAACTCATGGCCTTCGCCTGAAGCGCCTTTGGCACGCCCGTATTTGTAGTCGCCGTGCAGCGTGCCGCTATCCATGTTCTGAACGGAAGGCAGGTTGCCGGCGAGCGACGAGATGTCGCGGCCGTCGTTGTCGGCGCTGTACGGATAGTAGGCATATACAGGTTCGGTAAAGGCTTCGGTACCTACTGCGGCAAAGGTGGCGATGCCCATGCTGCCTGCCTCTACCTTGGCATAGCGCTTCTGTGCGGCACCCGAGGCGTCGAACACGCCTATCTCGTCACCATCGGTCCAGAGGATGCCCACTGCACCTGCCACAGAAGAGCCAATAGCCGTGCGGGTGTCGGCGGCCGGCTGCATGCTTGCCACGATGCTATGTCTCGGAGAAGTTTCACTGCTTAGTTCGTCTTGCGAACAAGAAGTATAGAGTAAGGCCGCCATCGTTGTGACGGCCATTACAAGGAATTTACGCATATAATCTAAACTATAATATGTATATTAGAAATTTTTACCCCATCAGTTTGGAGTGACAGCATTTTCATTGTTGTCAACCACGCCGGAGCTATGATCCGGAGCCGATGACTGAACATCAGACTGGCCGGTGGAGGGCTTGGGTTCCCAATTGGGATCGTATGCCTTGCGATACTTATTGTTCAGCAAGAGGATGTCCTTGAGGACGGTCGAATAATTTGTTACCTTATTCATAAGGACGATGCCCACCGGGTAATACTTGGTAGTACCGGCATCCATGGCTTTGACTTTATCGTCAATCCAGGTGTTGAAACGTGTTGCAACTGTATTATAACTATTGCTATCTACTTTCCAGCTTGCACCAATTCCCCAGATTCCTTTGTCGTAGTAATAACAATATCCACCTAAGCCAAGATAAATCCATGCATTATGTGCATAATTAGATTGCGAATAATTATTAGAAGACCAGTTGAGGATATTTTGGAGTTTCGTTTCACGGTCTGCTAATTTAGGTGCATATCCACGAGAGTCCATATTATCCGGCAAAGTTTGAGTCTCATCGTCTGCCACCGAAACCTGAGCATGCGTGTTGTTGAATGTTATCTCAGAACTATTTTTGCTTCCATAATATAGCAGGTCTGTATTGTAGGATTTATTCGTAAACGTTGTTTTATCTAATGTCAACGGCATATAAGTAAAGAAACACTTACTATCGCTTGGCAAAGTCAGGCCAGTGATGGCAGACTCACAATTTACGATAACTATCACTTTACCCAATACATCTCCCACAACTGTATTGGGAGTAATATTTTTAGCATCATACACATTAGCATTAGCTGCACAAACCTCACTAATAGCCGCCATCCAAGTGGAAGGACACAAACTTCCATTATAACTGCCTTGTGCAAATGTACAGATTACTACCATATACTCATCTGCTTGTACTTTGCTGGTAATTTGACTCAAATAATCACTGAAACTAGAAACTGATGGCTTCATCAATTTACCACTATCATATGTGTTTGTATTTCCGTCACCACCGATTGCAACAGAAAGTTCAAAGCCTGTAGGGGTTGTCGAAGTAAAAGTATTACCAAGCGCAGGGTTATTTGATGTTTTCCAACGTGTATCCAAATGGAAAGCACGTACACCGTTAGCATACTGTGTTGCGATGTCCGTAACATCTTGGAAATCCGTGTTCAGCGAGTTCCAAGAGCCCGGAATCGAAATTTCAGACAGATACACATTACGAGGAATATTCGTCATCCAGTTTGCAGGATCCCATTCTCCGCTATTTACATCAAGAGCCGGCAAGGTCGGCAGGTAGTGTACCTTACCCATCTGTAAAGTGCCCTGTCCTTCTGAAAAAGTACCTCCAAGACTCTTTGTGAAAGTCTGAGTCGGAGTCGTGACGGTTATCTTCCATTCGTTAGTGATTTTAGTGCCGCTTTGAGGTATGACAAACAAGTTAAGTTCCGCCACTTGATCCTGTCCCAAAGTGATGTAACCTTGTGTAGCCGGGTCGTAGGCACGTACCTCAACACTATTAGAGGCATTGCTCGCAGCATTAACAACAGGGGTCGCACCATCAAGGCTTACCGAGAAATCACCCGAAAGTTTGACACCTGCAGGAGCGGTGAGCCTGATACTCTGAATTTGCACCTTCTCCTCTGTATTATTAGCCGGTCCCTTTACCTTGATACGGATAGCCGTGGAAAGAGGGCTGTAGCCAAGATTGACCACAGCACCGTTATACACATTCTCTGTACGTGCATACATAAAACATTCTTTCATGTCAGCAGGCATTGCTACAGCAGGAGATTCCTCTGTGGCAGTACCGATTATGGCAGCAAGTGTATTGTACTGAGTTTCGGACACATGGAGACCGGAAAAAGTGGTTCCGGACACATGAATGTTTGCATTGGCAGGATAGATGGAGTAGAAGTTTGCTGTTTCGGTCGTCCCCCACTGCACACCCGCATCTCCGATTTTGGTAAATTCGCCGGCATAGTCCTTATTATTAGCCTCATCAGGTACTTGATAAGTGCCCTGTGTTATCGCACATTGCGGCGAAGCAACAATCACCTGGTCACCTTGTAACCAGTAAATGGGGAAAGCATTGTTTGCTTTATCACCATAGATGGTACGGGTGAGATTTTCGCCATCGATAGTCCCCCCAAACTGCACATCTTCACCCGGTGTAGGATTGGGTCTCGTTTCTTGATCGTCCTGACAAGCGCAGCTTAAAAACGCCAAGGACGATATCAAAAATAAATTTCTAACTTTCATAATATGCATTATTTTTTAGTTCTGCTTTTTATCCCATTCAGAGTCAGTGAACGTATAATCAAAGTCTGTATTCACATCGTGCTGCTGGATTTTCCCATTAGTCTCATTCGGGTTCGTAATCGTCGCCGATCCGGTGCATACGCCCTCTTCCAGTTCCACCTGAGTCACCTTGGTCTCAGGAGCTTCATAAGATTTCAAATCTTTTTCTTTGTTTTTTTCCATGTGCTTTAATGTTTAAAAGTTAATAAATACTAATTGATTACTTTTTCTTCTTGCTGTGCTTCCCATAGCCATATCCATAACCATACCCATAGCCGTAACCATATCCATAACCGTGGCGGTGCGGGTCGGCCCCGTTGAGGATGAGGGACATGTTGTTTAGCTTGTTGTCGCGATAAAGCTCCTCCAGATCGGGGAGCTGGCGGCGGTCGAGTTTGCCGGCACGCACCACGAAGATGGTAAGGTCGCTGATGCGGTTGCTGATGGTGGCATCGGCCACGATGCCCACGGGCACGTTGTCCACGATGATGTAGTCGTAACGCTTGCGCAGCTCGGCCATCATCGTGTCTAAGCGGCTGTCCATCAACAACTCGGCAGGGTTGGGCGCCACGGTGCCCGACGAAATGATGTCGAGGTTGGCGGACTTCTCGTCGGTGTGGATGATGTCGTCCAAAGCAATGGAGTCGTCAGCCAAGTAGTTGGTCACGCCCACCGGATGCTTGTGGAAGTGTCGGCTCAGCGTTCCCTTGCGGATATCGAGGTCCACCAGCACCACGCGCTTCTTGGTGAGCACAAGGCTCATGGCAAGGTTGCGGGAAATGAAGGTCTTCCCTGCCCCTTCATTAAACGAGGTAAAGGTGATGACCTGCATCGGCCTGTCTTTTTTTGCCATGAATGCCATGTTGGTGCGCAAGATGCGGAAGCTCTCGGAGAGTATGCCGTCTTCGCCGCCCACAGCCACGCCCACCTTTGCCGCCCCCTTGTCCTGAGGTATCTCACCGAGGAAGGGGATGCTCACCGCACCTTTCAGGTCCTTGCGGCTACGCACACGGGTGTCCATGAAGAGCATCATGAGGAACACCACACCGGGCACGGCCAGACCGACGAGCACGCCCAGCAACAAGATGCGGTTGCGCACGGGCGAGATGGGACCTACAGGGCCGTCCACACTATCAATGGTACGCGCGTTGTTGTCGGCCATCGCCTGCGAGAGGGCATTCTCTTCGCGGCGGTTCAGCAGGAACATGTAGAGCGACTCCTTGATTTTCTGCTGGCGCTCGATGGAGAGCATCTGCCGCTCCTTGGTGGGCACGGTGGTGAAGCGTGCCTGCGCCTGCGCCTGGCGGCTGCGCGCGTCGTTGCGCTTCATGTTGATGCTCACTATCATGTTGTCCACCGCCCGGATGATGCTCTGCCTCAGGGCATGTATGGTGTTGTTCAGCTCCTCTACCACGGGGTTGCTCTCGCTGCTGTCGGCAATGAGCTTGTCGCGCTTCAGCTTCAGTGCGTTGTACTGGTTAATCTGGTTCTCCACCGTGGCATCGCTGATGCCCGTTCCCGAGGGGATGAGGTCCCGGTTCTTGGTGGGGTCGGTCAGATAGTCCTTGATGAACTGCGCCAGCTTCAACTGGGTTTCCTGCTCCATGGCATCCGCACTGTACGTCTGCGCTTCGCCCATGTATTGCCCCGCCAACGAACTGATGTCCATCACCTGGTTGCTCTGCTTGAAGCTCTCCAGCTGGGTCTCCACACCACCCAGTTCGCGTTCGATGATGAGCAGGCGCTCGTTGATGAACTCGGAGGTGTTCACCGCCACCTGGTTTTTGTCGTTGAGAGCCTCCTCGTTATAGACATTGACCAGCGTGTTGAGCACGTCCTCGGCACGCAGGGGGGAATCGTCCTTGAGCGACAGGACCAGGATGGACGATTCGTCCTCTTCCTGCCGGATTCCCATGCTCCCTTGGAAGCGGCCTGCCACGGCATTCAACGGTTTCTTGCAGACATGAATATCACGCCCCGTCCACGCCTGTCCCCAACGGTCGGTGCCCGTAATGAGGATACGCTCGCTGCCGATGGTAAGGGTATCGTTCAGTCGCATGGTATATGTTTTATCGTTGGCTGCCGGTATTCCCTCGAAATCGGAAAGCTGCACCTGCTTCTCGTTCTTGGGAGTCACGGTGAACGAAATGTACCGCTCCGGCATCACGTTGATGAAGGAGACATTCACCGGCGAGAGGTTGTAAAGCTCGTTCATGCGCAAGCCCTCTTCCAGCCGGTAGTCCACATCGGCATGCAGCCGCTGCACCACCTCGCGCATCAGGCGCTTGGAACGAAACTGGAGAATCTCGTTGGCCACGTTCACCTTATTAATATAGTTGTCATAACGGTCGAGCCCCGCCGTTGAGGTCTTGTTGGAAGGATCCTTGATGATGACCGTGACATTGCGGAAGAAGACCAGCGGCGACGTGGCATAATGATACCACGCCAATCCCCCGAACAAAAGCACGGAGAGCACGAACCACTTCCACTTGGAGAGCAGATAGACGAACAGGTCAACCAGGTTGATGCTCTGCTCGTTCTTGTTGGATAAACTATTGTTTTGCATAATTACAAATAAGTATTTACTTGATAGCCCAAATAACGGAACAAACGGCCGTAATGAATGAAAGGATTCCAGTGGTATATTGCCATCCCTTGTCTTCGCGGTCCTGTTTGCGGTATTTCGGTTCGACATAAACAATGTCGTTCTGTTGCAGGTAGAAGCAAGGTGACTCGAACAAATCCTTGCTACGCAAGTCATGCTGATAGAGCACCCGCCGCCCGTTCTCCTCGCGGATGACCGCCACACGGTTCACACGGCCTCTCGGTGTGACATCGCCCGCTTTAGCAATGGCTTCGAGCAAAGTAATACGGTCACCATCCACCGAGAAGGTGCCGTTATTGCCCACCGCTCCCAATACCGAATACTTGAAATTGAGGAATTCCAGCGACACCAACGGATCTTTGATATATTTTCCTTCAATGATACGGTCGCGTATCAAGGCAGTCACCTCACCCATTTTCAATCCCTCCACATGCAGTTTGCCAAGGATGGGGAAGTCAATGTTTCCGTCCACATCCACCCGGTAGCCTTTCTTTTCGGTGGCGGACTCCGTCACCGCTCCGTTAGTACCCAGCTGGAAAGATCCTCCACCCGCATTGAACGGGATGGCCAGTTCGGGGCTTTTACTGCTCACGGTGATGTCCAGACGGTCGTTGGCATGTACCACCGCCTCGTACTTGGTATCATACGGGTAACTCTTTCCCAACTCCATGTCCTGTAGATAGACGAAATCCTTCGATGATCCGCAGGAAGAAAGCAGGAGTGCCACCGCTAATACAACTAAAAAAGAAGGTTTTCTTTTCATACTTTTTAATTATAAATTATCAGTTTTGAATTATGAATTATCAATTGTCAATTGAAAGAGCACATTTTCTTGCCGCCTCCCGGTCGGGCAGGCAGTCCATCCGCCCGATAGTCACCAGTTCGGCCACCCGTATCAAGGTGTTATGAAGCGACTCCTGCAAGTGCGCATCCTGTCGGATGGATGAGCAGGAAGGCAGTAAGGCTACAAAGGCATCCGGTCCATCGAGCAGAGCGAACCGGTTCGTTGCGGCTTGTTGCAGGCGGGCGATACCGGCTACGGGATAGCACTCGTTCTTATAACAGGGCGTCTTCCCGCTCCAGGGCGTACCGTATGCCATCACCCTGCCCCCTTCTATCCGTAGTACGGGATTGTCGTCATTCAGCAGGTGGCAATCCGGAAATGCTTCCAACCATTGCCGGGCATGCGTGCTCTTTCCAGTCCCACTCTTACCCAGGAACAGGAAACTCCTGCCATTCTGGCTGACACAGGAAGCATGGACAGACACTCCGTCGTGTTCAATCACCGCCTGCGCGTAAAGGATGCGAATCATCGATGAAAGTACTGCTCCCACAGAGGGGTCTTCCGGACGGAGATAAGCCATGGCACTGTCGAAAATAGAGTCTGCGACCATTACATGTACAATGCTGTTCTCCACAGGGCCGTTATCAATTTCGACCCGATAACCGTCAATGTTGCGCAACAGACGTACATGTCCCATGTCATTAGTCGATTCACTTAACAACTCCGTGCGTTTTCCGTCATCCACAAAAGGTTGTGTGGTGACAATCAACCGGGAAATCCGCATTTCTTTCGTCCACGCCCCACACCGGAACGGGCGAAAGGAAGGTAGCAGTGTATCCACATCCCAACATTCGGGAAGAGTAACAGAGAACAGCAGTCCCGCCACTCTAAAAAAATATTCGTTTCTCATTTGAGATTTCCTATCATTAGTTTTATCGAAGTCCAGAACGCTTCCTTGCGTGCGTAGGCGTTGGAGAAGTCACGATGTTTCCAAAAAGAGAAAAACGTCCGCAGCTTCCGCTCCCATCTTGCCTGGGAAGCCTTGCCCTTGGTATCGCCGTACTGCCCGAAATTCCCCCCTTCGAGCACGATATGCAACAACTCGGGAGAAGTACACACATCCATATCCATAAAAGGCAGTTCGGCGCGATGCAACCCGAGGTGCTCCGTCAGGAAGGTGTGAAGTTGCGCGCTCCATTTCATCAGGCCCGTCCGCTTGTACACGGCTTCCAACTCTTCAGGAGCATAGCAACCCTGTAGGTTATGGTAAGCCCTTGCCATGTCGCAGAACTGCCGAAGTCCGACACCATGCCCTATGATATGTTTCAGCAGATGGGCGTTCAGCAACAGCAGGTTCAGCAAGGGCGATGGCACGGAAACCGTCACCGGAGATTCAGTCGAAGGATTTCCGGTTAGAGGTTGGTCTATAAACCCATATTTCGCAACCAATGTGGAGAGGCAACCTTTCAACCACGGATTGCTAAAATCAAACAATCGCGTATGGTGCTCTATCTCCACATCCTGCCAACGGTAACAATCACTTCCGTCAGGCAATCCCTCTAACCGGCATCCAGCTTGGTTCATTATTTCTGCGGCCTTCCGTACCTCCTCTTTCGAGGGGAAGTAAAGGTCGATATCCCCGCACTCGCGCAGCAACGGATGTTCATAGAAAGCAGCTGTCCCCTGCCCTTTCAGCAACACGGGATGCAAACCGTAGCGGTCCATCCGCCGATACAACCGATTCACCACTACATTCATCCGCTTGTTTTTCTGCTCGATGCGCTCTGCATGCGCCACCCAACGTATCATCAGACCATCGCCGGGCAGCAGCGTATCGGGCAGATGGTGCAACCCGCGATAAACTATGCCCGCCACCGTCTGGCGCACCGCCATCCGATAGACATTCCACCAACCGGCATCCGTCAGCGGGAAAGGCGACAAGTCATCCGGTTCCCTCTCCCACAATCCGGCACGCAGCAGGCTGAACAGTGCCCTGTGTTCCGAAGAAAGCATCATAGCAGTCCCATCTTTTCCCATTCCGCCAACTGGCTTTCCACATCACGCAAAGCCCGTTCGTATTCCACCTCATACGTCTTGCACAACTCCTCCGCCAGTTCTTCGGGTGTGTGCCCCTCTCTTCGGCACAGCATCTCCCAAAGCAGGGCGGCGGTCTCGTTCAGGCTATATACGTTCGTCAGGTTCACACAACTGTCGGAGGTTTCCACAATCATATATTTGCCACCTATCTTGCGGAGCTTCAGGGTCGCCTTCGGCATCATTCTATTCTTATTTGCCATGATATACAGGAGTTATCCGTTAGAATTTCTTTCCTGACAGAATGGAGAACACCGTCAGGAAAATGATTTTCGTGTCAAGCCACAACGATCGGTTGTGGAGATAGTCCAAGTCCATCCGCAGCCTCTCCAGCATTTTCTCCATGGTATCCGTATATCCGTTGTAAAGCGTGGCGGCGGAGAACAAACCTGGACGTAACCGGTACAGTAATTCATAATCGGGATTGATAGCCTTGATTTTATCCACGAAGAACTTACGCTCCGGACGTGGACCGACAAAACTCATCTCTCCCTTGCACACGTTCCATAGCTGTGGCAATTCGTCCAGATGGTGTTCACGCAAAAAACGTCCCACACGGGTCAGACGTTTGTCATCCTTCCCGCTGCACAATACCGGTTTTCCGTCCGACTCGGACGTGACGGCCATGGAGCGGAACTTGTAAAGCGTAAAGATTTTCCCACGATAGCCCACACGCTCCTGCTTGAAAATGGCATTTCCCCCGTCCTCATGCTTTATGGCGATATAAATGATCAGGAATAACGGTGAGAAAACAACCATGCCGATAATACTTGCCACAAAGTCCAGTACTCTCTTTGTCCTGCTTTCAGCCGGAGACGCAACCCCTTGACGGTAAGTCCCGACACTTAAGGAATCTATTGATTTCCTTGAAGCAACTCTTATTTCATCCATAACTTGTTATAAATATCTAATACATTATTAATCATTTTATCCTTCGTGAACATATCCCGATAACGCTTCTCCGCACCTGCGGAAAATTTCCTATATGCCAGTTCGTCACCGGCTATCGTCCTGATGGCATCAGCCAATGCCTTCGCATCACGCGGCATCACGTTCAGCCCCGACACCCCGTGCTCGTTCACCCACGCCACACCCGAATGGGAAATGCGCGTGGCTACCACAGGTTTCCCGCACGACATCGCCTCTATCTGCACGATGCCGAACGCCTCCGTCTTCTGTATGGAAGAGAGGCAGAAGAGCGTGCAGGCATTGTAATAGGCGGGCAGCTCCTCATCGGGAATCCGCCCTAACAGTTTCACTTTCTCTTCTGCTCCTAAGGTCACTATCTCGTTTTGAAGTTCCTCCTTCAGCACCCCTTCGCCGCCTATCAGCACCACGTAGTTATCCCCCAAGTAGCGGGTAGCCTCTATGAGATACCGATATCCTTTGTACTCCACCAACCTTCCCAAGGCGAAGATGATTTTCTTCTCCGGATACCTTCCCAGTAGCTCCCCTGTCCGTTCGGGGCAGGCGGGAACCGGTTCTATGCCTATGGGCAAACACTTCACTTTCGGTTGCACCCGGGTCAGGAAGGGAGATTCTGCCAAATAGACAGGTGTCGTACCCACAATCACGTCGGCACGCTTCAACAGCCACTCCTGCAAGGGACGGTAAAGTTTCAGCAGCATCTTCTGCTTCCCGACGTCCGCGTGCCAGTGCAGCACCACCTTCCCCTTGTAGCCCGAAAGGAACAAGGCGAGGCAGGCCATCGGGTCGGGGTGGTGCACGTGGATGATGTCATACTCGCCGCACCTTCTCCTCAAAGAGAATATCATGGCGGGCGAAATCATCGTAGCCGCCACCTTCATCCAGGTGTGGCAACCTATCAATCGTGCATGTGCGTTTATGTCCACCACCTGCGACCCGCCACGGGACAGGGCGCAGAGCATGTCACAGTCCACACCACGGGTAGAAAGCCCCAGCATGAGGTCGTACATCACTTTCTCCACCCCGCCACGGACGGGATAGAATTTACCAAGTTGAAGGATTTTCATTGAAGTTAAAAGTTGGGGAAGAGGCTATTTCTTCTTGTTTAAAGAATCAAAGCTCATTTCAATAATCTGTCTAACAGTTCTTTCCATGTATAAGCGACCGGAGAGACTATTTCCCGTACGGGCATCGGTTTTAAGAAAGTCCTATCGCCCTGCAATAAGCGTTTCATCTGCTCTTTCAATTCATCAGCCTTTTGCACATTAAAAAATGCTGTTTGCCTGCTGCCCATTGCTGTTTCGTGGGCGTATGGCAAATCAGCAAGCAACATCGGCTTGTTGAAAGCAGCAAATTCAGAAATAGGCAACCCCCAAGTTTCTACTCTGGATGGAAACACAAGGCAATCCACTTGAGCATAGCAAGCAAAAAGAGCCGTTCTATTCATCAAGCCTTCAAATTTTAAGGAGCTTATCTTCCCCCATTTCTGATAAAGCCAATGTGCATATTTATTTTCAGTGCCATCTATGGTGAAAATCACCTGAAACCTATCGCTTCCGACCTCTTTTTCCAATAGTTGCGATGCCCGACAAACGATTTCAAAATTCTTATGACAATCGGGAGTTGCCGCAAACAAGAATATGTAAACTTCATTCCTATCAGCCCATTTATCCTTTTCTTGTATGGCACTCACGGTTTGTTGTCTGGGAGGAGCTACTATGAATTTGCTTTCAGGTAGTCCGAACATCTTTGAGAATCCTTTTCTCAACCAATCAGCTTGTACAACAAGAAACCTGTTTCTTTTTATATTAATACGATAGGCAAAACGTGTGAATAAGGCAAAAAGCACGATTTTGTAATCAAATGCCAAATCTTTTAGTCGCCAATGCAGAAAAGGGAAAGATGTTTGGCAATAGACCGCTTGTTTCTCGGCTATAACTCTGGGAGTTGTATCATGCAGAGAGAACCATAAATAGACAGGCGCAAGAGATTTTGAAATCCGGTACATCGTCACATATTCGCACCACAACCGCCTGCTCCAACTTTTTATCGTATCCGGCATTTCTATATACTTTATGCCAGAGTACTCCGCCAACTCCTTACGATGCACCAAAGCGACAATCCTGTAATCTCCCTTTTGTGCCAAATCGGACAAATACTCCAGGCAATTCCTCAGAATAGTCAAAGTGCCACCTTTTCGTATGTTAACAGCTGATACAACAATGGTACGCATTTCTTGTCTTTAGAACAAGTTTCACTTGTCCGTTCCTTTGTTTGATAGTTCTTGAAATAAATCCAGCCATTGCTTCATGATGGCATCTTCGGCATAATGTTCGGAGTTTCTGTATGCGGCTTCTCCCATCTTTTTTCTCAACTCGTCATTTTCCATCAGACAGATAAGTCTTTTTGCCAGCCCATCCATGTCCCCTTCTTCCAGAAGAAAACCATTTACGCCCTCTTCCACCAAATCCTTTGGACCGCATTTGCAAGCAAAAGAGACGATAGGAATCCCAGCAGCCTGTGCTTCAAGTAATACCATGGGCAACCCTTCAAAGCGGGAAGAAAGTGCAAAAATTGAAGCATTCGTATAGGCATCTTTCATTCGATCGGCTGGTAGCTTTTTTAAAATTACCCTGCTACTCAATCCTTTTTCTTCTATCTGTTGCAACATCTTCGGGCGCAAATCACCATCGCCTATAATCTCCAAAGTCCAATCATCCACCTTGCTGCAAACCTTTGCCCAGGCATCTATCAACCGTTCAAATCCTTTTTGATAGTCATATCTGCCGACAGCCATCACCACCTTATTCGTCAATTCCACAGGTTTCTCAAATGCAAAAGTCCGCGCATTGGGGATAACCTGTATATTCGGAAGGTTTCCCCAATACGTTTGGTCTTCTTGGGTCAATACCACAAAACGGTCAAAGCGGGAAACCACCCGTATATCATTGGTATTTCGCCATTTGTCTGCCAATTTCCAAAGTCCTTTCCGTCCATATTGTAATCGTTTGAAACGGGAGAAATGCACTTCCAATACTTTTTTACTGCCATCCGTAATTTGTGGCAGAATGGAAGCATCGTTACAAAACATCGAAACAACCACATCCGCCGCCAGTCTCTTCAACAGTTTTGACAGATTTTTTCTATGCCTCCATTGCTTGAACGGATAATGAATTACTTTATTGAAAAAAGACTTCCCATTATTCTCCTCATAGTTAATCCCCAAATCATAACATGCAATACGCTTATCCAACGGAAAGAATGGCTGCTGTCCCCGTTGGTCAGTCGTTACAATAATCACTTCGTGACCGTGGGAAACCAAATAATTGGATTTGTTGGCCAATACGCGTTCCATGCCACCGGAGTTATAGGTACCGGCGATGAGGTAGATGAGTTTCATGTAAAGTCCTAATTCTATATTAAATTAACATGCATATTTAAGCCACTTAAAGTATTTGTACTTTTTCAAAGAAAAATAGGCATAACTAAGAGGTATAAAAAGCAATATTGTAACGATAAAACGGCTCAATCCCATTAATCCACAATATTTAGACAACATAATCAACAACACAGGATGAGCAAGATAAATCAACGTAGATACATTTCTACATAAACGTCCTGCTTTAATATAATGAGTAGCCTTACAAGATTTTAGAATGAAAACAAATATACTAAAGATGAGCAAAGGAAGACTAAACATGGAAACAGTTGATTCCAATGCACTTTTATCATAAAGGAATATGCTTTCGGCGGCATAACATAAGAGTCCCACTATTAATAATAAACATACGATAGTCTTATTTAATCTCATCCAAGATTTGCCATAATAACCGATTACAAAAAACACAAAGCCTTGCGGAAAACTATATTTTATACTATAAAAAATGACTTTATAAATTCCATTGAATTCTTCTATCCATGTTCCTTGAAACACATTGTAATACCAACCAAATTCAGTTACGCACATTACATACAGAAATGCAGCGATAAAGAATATTGTTAATGGTTTAAAGCGATGAAATACATTTATCAATAAAGCGCACCATATTAATGATGTCAAATACCATGAAATGGGGAAAGTGCTGACAAATACTATTTTTTGTATCGCTTGTAATAACGTTAATGATGTGAATTGATTCAAAACTAAAGGAAACTGTACAATAATCCAAAAAATATAAAGAAGTAATACCCTCTTAACGAAATGAAATATAGAAGCACCTTTATAAAAGAAACCCGAAAAACAAAAAAATAACGGAACTCCAATACGGCAAATTGAATAAAGAAAGGAATTTATAGACACTGAATCGGTCACAGGCAAAGAGTGAATCAGTACAACTCCTATTGCCAGTAACACTTTCAATATATCAATGAGAAAATAATCATTTATTTTTGCCATCATAATTCAATCCATTCACTATCCGATTTGTAGATGCAAAATCAGTACTTAATATACTGTGTTTTTCCACTTCTTTTTCATTATCTTCAAAGGCAACTCCCATTAAATCCATTATAACATAAATCAAATCATCTGTCATAAACGGTCTATCTGTATAACTTTTAATACGCTCAACCAACGAGCTTGCCTTTGATTTCAAAGAAGGAGAGATATACATCCAAAATGGAATTTCCACTGCGCTTTTCATTGATTCATAATTGTTCTTGGCATGTCCGGCATACCCCGCATCCGACTGACACACATCAAGTCCATGGTCAGATAAATATAGTATGATTGATTCTTTATTTTGAAAATACTCTATTATACTATTTACGACAAAATCATTATATAGAAGTGTGTTGTCATACCCTGCTAATAATGGACGACTTATACTGTCTTTGTTTATATAATCACTACACTTAAACTGTTGGTATGCTTTAGGAATTCTTGATTCAAATGCAGGATGTGAACCCATCAGATGAAAAACAACCAAATTGTTTTTGGTATCAGGTATATTATGCTTTTCTAATAAGTCAAGTAATTCACCATCATAAGTGTTCTGCTGCTTATTCTTATGTAAATCCTGACAGAAATAGGCATTATCGAATAAATCTGCATATTTAGCAATTACATTGTTCCAAAAGCCCAACTTGCTTTGGTTAGAGTACCAATAAGTCTTATACCCACTATTCTTTGCTATTTGTGGTAATGTTTGATGTTTATACCATGCTTCCTGCGAATCATGAGAAAAAGTACTCATCATATATTTAAATGAAGGTATAGTGGTCGTGGCAGCCGAAATCACATTTGAAAATAAGAACAAATTTCCTTGCATCAATCTTTCCTTTAAGTTCGGATTGGTATTCTTTTCATATCCATACAAAGAACTATGATTCCGATTATGAGATTCTCCAATAATCAAGACTACGTTGGAAGGTCGTTCTTCGATCCTATTTGGCACCAAGTTTGCTGTTTTTTGATAATTCTTTAAATCAATAAAACAATTCATTACAGCCTTCACTTGTAAAGGAACGCTTGAAGCATATAAGGAAGCATTAAATGGCGCAACAAACAATAAAATAGTAAATACAAATAAAACTATGCTTACAATGCTTTTTATATACTTTCTTAAAAGCGATTTAAGTAAAAAAAATGTTACATGAGTAGCTGCTATGTATATAATGGTAGTCTTAATTATATATCTTACATCAAATTGTTCCAAATAATTATTGAAGAATTCATTGGCTTCCTGCATATTCGTACCTAATATCAACATACATATTTCGCTAACCATCACACGATTATAGATACAGAAACTAATAAGTGCCATTAGAAGGCTCAATTCATATAGCAATATCAGTATGATACTATATATTATTTCAAATTTTCGGGGAATAATAAAATATATCATGCACAAGATTGTAACTTCAAACAAAGCACAAGCAAAAGCATTGGGAATAATATTAAAACTATTGAATCCAATAATATGCTCCGTAAATGCTATTAAGAACAGCAATAAGAAAGAGGCATAATTCCTACAGAACTTGGATATGACTATATCAAGCAACTTTTTCAATTTCATCATCATCACTTATACCATCTAAAAAATATGAGCAACAAATAAATATAGCAAATACATAAAAAATATCTGTAGCCACTTTTAACCAAACTACAAACTGTAACAATATAAGTAAAAGAAAAAGTGATTGATACGATTTCATGTTATGAATACACCGATATGCAGAACAAATAAGAAATGAAATAAAAAGTAATAATCCAACAATTCCACTATAATAAATAAACCGTAAATATCCCATATCTATTTTTTTGTAGAACCCAGGCTTTTCTGGATCTACAAAATATCCATCTCCCATTATCCATGTTTCCATATCCGTAGGCCAACGGTAAAAGTCTTCTGACAAAGTAGTAGTTGAAGATGTACTCCATTCACCTTTTTCAATCCAATTAAAAAAGCCTTCAAACGCAAAACGTATTTGACTATGTACCTCAGGTACATAGTTGTAATAATAATAGCCTATAATAACTGATATTATCATTAGAATAATAAACACCCATATGAAACGTAAATAATTATACTTAATAGAAAGCCTCGGTATACCAATAGTATAAATTAGATAAATAGCAGACATTGTCACCCCCACAGAAGTTGTTCTTGATATCATATTCCCAATAATGACAATAACAAAAAAAGAAATAGTATATAATAAAATATGACGCATTGACATTTCTTTTATATGATTGGCTAAATAAACTGCCATAATTAGCAATGCTGCACTAAGCATAATTCCGGTTGAATCCAATCCGCTACCTATTCCATATAATCGTTTTATACCATCCATGTGTGTTCCCACATCAACTAAATACATATCAACAAATGATTTAACCGATGGAATATAATGAATTGTCATTGCTATAATACATTGAAATACACATACGATTGCCATATAATTGGCAAGTAACCCTATATTACAACTATTATGTACCATCTTTATACACCAACAAACAAAATATGCCGCAACAAACCACACCCACATGGAAAGAATGTAATTTGAATAAGTAAAATCATTGGTGTTATTATAAGTAATAGCCACCCAGTTCCATAATGAAAAAAGACCGGCAAAGATGGATAAGAAAAAAAAACTACTTGGTATCTGAGCAGAGCGGTATTTAATTGTATCATATATAAATACAATTACGCCTAACATGGCAAGTATTATTTTTGTATTGGCTACAGGGAAAAAATTAGGAAGAAAAGAAAAAAAATAGAAACTACATACTATAGCAACTATCACCATACACAGATATCTTACCATTTTTCTTTGTATTTAACGGAATACGACTCCATAGACTAACTTATAACAAACATAATAATGCAATTTGAGCAACCAAAAAAATCTGTTTTCAGCCAACCTTTGCAGAAGCCGAGCCCTAATAGACATAAAATGATTTTCTTCAATATATTGATTGGCTTCTGGATAAATATTTAACCATTGCTTATAAGAAGCCACATCCGAAGTTATCAATAACGGAAATTTCACGTTGAGTTTGAAAAAAGCGATTTCTTTGTCAAGTGCTTCTCCGTATTTCCCAGTTAAAAATTTTATCAAGTCTTCCACATTGTGAGATACTTGAATGGCAAGTTCTGATTGATTTTTTTTTGTGTTAGTAAAAGAATCCGCATTTACTTTTCGATAATGATAATAGGCATGAGGCAAATAACAAACTTTTTGAGCACAAGCCATCAATTTGATGATAGTCATATCTTCCCCCATGCTATAACCTTCCGGAAAGGAAATTTGGTTTTCTACATACAAACTTCGTTTTATTAATTTATTCCATACATTATATTTCATAGTACCGCCTAAAGTCCCTTTTAATGCCTCCATCGGCGTGGAATAACTTGGCTGCTTCATATATCTCTCGTTCTGCTTGAACGATAAATACCAGTCGCACCATACGATATCACTATCCGATTGATTCGCTGCATTATACATATCTTCCAAAGCCGTTCTGTCCAAGAAATCATCGCTATCGCAATGAAATATAAAATCACCAACTGCTTCCCGTATGCCGGTATTGCGAGCGGTGGGAAGCCCCATGTTCCTTTCATGCTTCAATATGGTTATCTGCTCCTTTCGTTCAGGATGTTGCTCCATGCAGTGTCTCAGGATGTTAATACTGTTGTCTGGTGTTGCATCATCTACAAAAATAAATTCTACACCATCACGCATAGACTGATTGAACAGTGATTCCGCACAACGTGCAATATACAATGCTACTTTATATATAGGTATGATAACAGTCACACTAACTGAATGTTTTTCCATCGTCGATAAGTTTTTCACTCTACAGTAAACTGATATATTGACTCCAAAAAGAATCAAACTCAAATTTTTCAAAGGCATGACATCCAAAAGGTAATCGTTGCACCTTTGCATATAGAAAGGAGGGATTTACCTCAAAAGAAAACAATATGGCTTCATCTGGAAGTGGAAGATTTACATTAGGATGTAACCAAACATCATTGGCATATAAACTGAAAAACATATCTTCATTCAAATTGAAAGAGGTGGCATAATATTTTAACGAATTCCTAAATCCGCATAGCTTCAAGATAAATTCACTTATAATCTTTAATATGTTTATTATCAAAATTTTACCCCCCCATACACACTACGTTTCTCGCACGCATGTTTCCAAATGTGGGCAGGCTTCATCAAAGGAACCCATCCGAAACGGTTCAGCATTTGCAGGCAATATTGTATTCGGCGCAAACTAAATCCCCCATTTCCGATGCCGGTCATTTTCCTTGTATAGATTACATTTCCATAATCGTCCTTCCCCATTATACCAAAAACAGGTGCCCCGACATAATCGTAGCCTCTATCGCACCACATTTCCAATTCATCTCTGAAAACCCATGCGTCTAACTGATAAATCAACATATACTTGTAAGGAATGAAAGACTGATATAAAGCCCTTTCGAGCATTAAACGGTTATAAGCCTGCACTGAACCAAAATAATCACGGGCAAAATATTTTATTTGAAACTGCTTGTTGCAGATTTCAGACATCTGACAGTAACAAGACAAATCCAATTCCTCATATGTCAATACATAAATGTCATAATTTGCAAGAACATGCAAACATTGCATAAATGAAGCTGCCTCTGACGGTTTTGGAATATCCCTATAAACAGGGATAACTACAACACATTTACAACTATCCATTTTATTTTCTCAAATTCCTATAAAGTTTCATATATATTCGTGGGAAAAAGGCTTTTATATACCCAGTCAACCAAACAAACGGATAGCGATAGGGAAAGCATCTTTTTTGGAATAGCAGCGTGTTATGTAAATTATATCCCCATGGGGACTGTAGAAACTTGATACGATCGCCCAATTTCATTCTAACAAATTCATAAAAACCATCTTCTTTGTGGTCGTTCTCGCAAATCCCCACATAACTGCGCAAAACGAGTATCGGAAAACCGTTCCTGTATGCCCGATAAGTATAGTCGTGGTCGCCTCCTCCATGTCTGTAACCATCGAACAATACACCCATTTTTTCCACTACGTTGTGTGATATATATGTCACATTGCCATGCCCACATTGGCACTTCTGGAAATTACCATTAGGGATGCAGAACTTGTCTTTCAATGTCCATCGGCTGATGAAATTGAATCCACCGTATGTCAACTTTCCATTTACATCGCACGTCGAACCGACATATATTCCAGACAATCCATAAGTGCTCTGTGCATATTGGTCAGCAGCCAACAACTCATTCCAAAGATTATGAAATACTATAGTATCATTATTCAACCATAAATAGCCATCATATCCGCCTTTAGCCAATGCCGAGTTCCACGAATTTATCATCCCTGCATTCCAAAACAGATTACCATCACCTTGTAAAATACATAATGGAGCATTAGAAAAATTCTGCTTTAATATATTGGTTGAATTGTCTGTACTGCCATCGTCTGTTAGATAAATATCAAACGAAAAATTGTAATCGTCATAATTTGAATCCAACAAAGAAGTTAAACATTCTATTGTTTTTTTTATGCGATTGTGTACAGTTAATAGTATTGCAATTTTTTTCATAAATTACATCTAAATAAAATTTTCAACACGCCATTATTCTCTACATATTACTTCTTGCCGAAATTCAAACAACCATCATTATTGCTATTTTGATACAAGAGAATAAGTCTTATTATAGAATCTATAATAAATATTTCTTTCTTAGTGCTTGCAAAAAAATATAAAGATAATCCATTCTCTTATTTATCAGACAAATAAGAACCTTAGAATGCCATTTGACATCTTTCCTACCATAAAACACATTATTCAACTCAGGAAAGACATTTCTCCATGTAGTGGCATCAACAGAACTACTAATCATTTGCAATTTACAATAACATTTACGTCCGTAAACCCATGCAGTACTATTAGGAATATTCTTCTCAACAAGAAATGATTCTATAAAATCTATATTATGAATCATACCACTCAACTTTTTTTTTGATTGACAAGAAGAAATAGAAGCGATATTCTCTAAGTTGTAATAGTATAATGGCTTTGAATCAAGAGAACTAATATTGTGGGCATAATAAAACAACTGAATTGACGTTTGCAAGTCTTCCCACATATCATATCCTTTATTGAAAAACACCTTATTATAGACCTCTCGTTTAACTAACTTATTCCATAGATACGCCCCCAAGGAACCTCTCAATATATTTTCTATATATTGGTTAGAGGAGTGGAAAACTTTATTCCTAACTTCTGTATATACACCATTTCTATATTCTGCATAATTACAATACACAATGTCATAATCCCCTCTTTTTGCTTCGTCATACAAAAGTTGAACGATATCAGTGTTTACCCAATCATCGCTATCGAAACAAATTATGTATTTTCCTTTAGCATGAGATATTCCCGTTTGACGTGCTGCAACCAACCCCTGATTTTTCTCGTGGGCATATATATGAACATATTCTTTACGTTGAGGGTAAAACAGCAAGACTTTTTTAAGCAGTTCAATACTATTATCGGGAGAACAATCGTCCACAAAAATATATTCAATATCTTTGTATGTTTGGGCGAATAACGAATGCGCACACCTTTCTATATACTGTGCAACATTGTATATCGGTACAACAACAGAAACCTCAGGAATCATTATCGGAAGTCGTTATTCTATTTATTCACCAAATAATTACTTCAAACTATCATATAGCCACTGAATAGACTTTTGTCTTTCCAACTTTAATTTTTCTTGAACAAGGTTGAAATCAATGTCTGACGAAACATTTGGATTTTTCGTTTGTTCAATGCTGCGGGATTCCAAACCAACAAGACGCAAAAAATTAACAACCCGACTATCCTTTAAGCCATTTACTGCCCAAAACGGTTTTTGCAGAATTACAGCAAACGCAACAATATGAAAAGAACTGCCTATTATTCCTGTCGCATATTTGCATAAATTCAGAAATTCTTTTGGACCTGCGACAAAATAAGGACGGAAATTTCCGTCATACAACCAAGTACAATCTACCACTCCATACGTTTGAGAAACCACAATCTTTATTTTCAAATTATCAGCCCATTTCTTTGCCAATTGAAATACCTCTTTCTTAAAAAATGGGGTATACAAAAACAAATAGGGTTCATTAATTAAAGGTTTACTATCAATAAGTTTGTCCCAATCATCGGCACACAACAATAATGTCGGATCAAGATTTACTTGACACTCCGTACCTAAAATCTTATTAATGCGGGAAGCTGTATCCACTTCTCGTAAACTGATATCATCATATTGAATTAAAGCACTCTTTATAGAGTTGTTAAATTCTGAACCGACTTGTATAAACGGTATGGGTCCCATGCTGGGAGCATAGGCAATACGTCTTGCCTCTTTAACAAAAGGCAAGAAAAAAGCCCAATCAAAATCGTAACAAGCAGTATTCCATATCTGGTCACTTCCTGAAATGTAATAATCAAAATCAAGATTAGCTCGTTCTATTTCTTCAACTGTAGCATATTCTTCTTTTGTTGTTATCAAATACTCTTTCAAAAAGGATTCAAAACAGCGTTCTTTTTTATGCAGTGAACTCAAATATGGCAAATATAATAATGCAAGAAACATTTTTCGCATAATAGTCCCCTTCAAATATGTTGGCTTATAAATGTTTTTTTGCCTTTTAGTACGAAAATCAATTATCTCGCACTGATATCCCATATTCAATATCACCTGTTGCAAAGCGTATGCCTGCAACATAGATCCATAATTATGTGCAGCATGAAATGTTATTATTCCAACTTTTTTCATAAGTTACAAGGCATAAAGCGTAATAATTTATTACGCAACATATTAACAAAAAACATACGTTCCGAAGCCGTGAAGCCATAGTAATAAATAGATACAGTGCCAAAAAACGCACTAAATATGGAACAAACCAACAGGCGCCACCATCCTTCTGCCATAACCGTAAAAATAATATATGGCATAATGAAAGCAAGAACAGAAACTATCATTATAGGAATTATAACCGTGCGAATGTAAGTACGAATGGACAATCCAAGCATATTGCGACAAAACAACAAACGGGCTGCATTACCTAATATAATAAATAGGAGCGACACGATCAGCGGTGTTGCAATAGGATAACCCAATTTAAGCAAAAGATAAGCCATCGGAATGTTAAACAAAAGTATTGAGCCTACCACTATTTGATACCACTTGATGCGTCCTGTTGCCATCAGTGATGTTATCATTGGACCTCCCAAAGTGTCGAAAAGGGCTTCCACAATAACGATGCGTGTAAACAGTGCAGCGTATGGTGGTACCTCGACAAGCCATACATCAAGCAAGAAATTGATTTCGAGCAACACGGGTATCGAAATTAAAAGCAACAAAAAATAGGAAAACTTTGAACTTTTGCATAACAAGCGACAGGTAGCCGCCGAATCATTCGCTGCGTATGTTTTGGTAAGCTGCGGATTAACAGCCGACTGAAACCCTCCGATAAGCCCCTTGACTGCTCCAGTCACTTGTTCTGATACACCACGGGCGGCATTTACAGCCGGACCACCAAAAATATTGAGCAACACCGAAGCTCCTTGGTCTTTCAGTGTCCATGCGACCGTGCCAAACATATTCCATCCGGTAAAACCAAGCATAGACTTTGCCAATTGGGAATCCCAAGTGTTACGTTTTAGCGCACAGTTAGTAAACTTCTTGATGCAGTAGAATCTATAAATAAGTGAAGAACACAATTGAATAAAGAAGAAAGCAAATCCCCAAACAGCAAGCCTGTCGTATGGATAATAAAAAAGTCCCAAGACAATAAACAACTTCGCAAAAGTTTCTCCTAATCCTACGTATGCATAGACGTGCATGTGTTCATGAGAAACAATGGCTGCATTGTAAGGTGTCTGGAGTATTCCTAAAAGTGCAGAAAGTATTGTGGCTTGAAACACCCAGTTGGCTGCCCCCATTCGTACTTCAGGAATATTCAACTGTGTGTTTACAAACCAAACGCCTACCGTTTCCGCTGCAATCAGAACAATGACGGCAATTATGGCATGAATATATACCGCCATATTGAATACTTTGTTAAATTGTCCTTCCGTACCCCTACCTAACTCATAAGTAAGGTAACGTTGTGTGGCAACCGACATCGAACCGTTGATAAAAGACATCAACGAAATGATGCCACCTACTACATTGAATATGCCAAAATCCTCTACGCCAAGAGCTTCAAGAATCTTGCGTGAGGTATAAAGAGCCACAATCATCGACACGAATGTCCTTATATAAAGGTATATCGTGTTTTTAGCGATGCGTTTGTTATCTGCGTATGACATTGATTATAGGCTTAAACACAGGTTTGAATGGCCTGAGCATATTCTTTAAAGACTCAAGAATCAAATCTTTGACTATTACTATTCTCACTGCTTTGTCAAATGGGAAACATGGATATAGCATAGATAAAAACCGGGTGGATATGCCATTGTGAACCGGGCGATATAACTGTGTATTTCCTTCCACAGCTTCCTCGACATTACGTTCATAAATCTGCATATCAGCATTAGCAGCAGCAATCAGCGATTTTCCTTTTTCTGAAGTCGGTAACAATACACTGATACCTTCTGAAACATCCAAAGGAAGCGATGCTGCATCTTGCAGTCCCCAGAAATCGCCAATTGTGACATCGCTTACTCTTTCTTTGCGTGCAAACGGACAGCGATAGCAACTTTCCCTATATGAAATTCCTTTCAGAAACGCCCTATAATACATATCTTTGTGAGGCTCTGAGGAATACACTGTACCGCATCGGACGGTTAGCTCGATGCGGAACAGCTGTCCTTTTCTAAAGGACAGCTGTTCCGCAGAGCGGCCGTTTAGTATATGATTGATATGTTCATGCAACATCTGTTGCGAAGGGACACCATGGCAAATCAAATCTACCAAATACAAATGTTCAGGAATCCGCTTGATATAGTTTTTCAGTCCGGCCACTTGGCAAGGCGTACCGATAAACAGCACCGGCTTTCCTGCTTGCAAATCGGCTTTTACTTGACCAAACAATCTCCTGACATCGCTTTGCACATATTTGGAACCTTGCAACTTGGATAACTCTTGCAAAGAGTCCACATGGATATGGCGAATGCGCATTCCTTCAGAGGTACAGCCATAAACAACGCCTTCTTGTTTTATGATATGAGATGAAAATACATGAGCAGCCCCACCGGACGAACTTGCCAGATATTGTTCTCTGTCCTTATTCCATGCCGCATAAGCAGCAAGAGGAGCATGAAGTTTTCTATTTTCCTCCTCGAACGGACAAACCTTCTCGCAAACTCCGCAATCAATGCAAACTGCCGTATCAACCTTCGGATAAAGGAATCCTTTTTTATCCGAAATCATCTCAATGCAATGCTTCGGACATGCTTCCGCACACGCATTGCATCCACTGCAATCCGCTTTTGACTTATCAGCAACAGACATGATTTGTTTGTTTTAGTATTCTCTATTTGTTTACCTTACCCTAAGAACTTTTCTAAAGGACAAAGCCGAATGCAAAGCCACGGTCATCAATAGAATAGCGACCAAAAGTCCCAAATCAGCAAGTTTTGTATCTACCGTTGAATAATCTATCATCGTCTTTAATCAATGATAAATGCTAATGTACAACAAGCGACGTGGAAAAGACCATAGAAAGGCGTTGCTTATCTCCTTTGCCTAATTCAAATGTCAAGAATCGGCTTATCGCCGCAGAGATATAACCTGTCAGCAAACTAAACATCGCCACAAATCCCCCAACTACATTATAGATGCCATAGTCCTCCACGCCCAAAGCATTCAGCACCACCCGTAACGTATAGAGCGACACCAGCATACTGAACAGCATGCGCACATAGAGCAGAAGCGTGTTCTTGGCTATGCGTTTCGTGTTTTCAGATTGCGTAGGCATTTAATATCAAAGCCAACACACGAATTCAATGAATACCATATTTAACCATACGATTTAAATATTGATTGTACAATTCGTCCAAATAAATTTGAAATTCACCATATACATCTTTACGCCCCCATCCTGACAAATAAATCTCTTGAATTCGTTTTTCTTTCTGAGGTAAAGGGTACTTTTCTATAAAATCAAGTAGTTTTTTTGCCGATATATATATTTCTGGCTCTATATTTTCTACATTGAGCTTAATATACTTCAAATTTTCTACAAACAAATCGTAATTATCATCTGAAAAAATAAATTTCGGTGCCCTCAATCTTATTGAATCATTATTGACAACAGAATCAATAACTGCTTCCACTTCTTTAACATTTTTCAATGCATCTGCCTTTACTCGTTTTGTAAATTTCCGTGTTGGAAAAATTCCATTTAAAGTTTCTACACTGAAATTTTCCTTTAACAATTTCACACGATTATAAAGTGGATATTGTCTTAAAACAAAATCCTTTTCTATTTCCATTTTCATTTGCTGTTCTACGTTGTATCGATAAAATAATTGATTACAAAACGTAGTACAAATAGCTGTTAACACAATAAGTATTATATCTTTAATGCACAACACACTATTATTATTCTGTTTTTCCTCTTGTTCCATACCTATTTTACTATTTTTAGTATCTATTCCCTTTATCTTATCATAAAGAACTTTCTAAAGGACAAAACCAAATGCAAAGCCATTGCCATCAACAAGATGAACCACAGAAGCAAGGATCTGAAAAAGATATAAATGATGATGTGCCCCGTATAATATACGACAGGCGCATAAGCTAAAACCAATGTATAAGGGAAAAAAGGCTTGAAGTTGATGGAATAAGAAAAACATATTCCACCTGCAAACATACATTCGCCGACAACGCAACATATCCCCAAAATGATTAATGACAAGAGAAATGCCTTAATCCGATTCATCGACCGATTGAATATGCCATATAGCAACATGATGACAAAAGCAACTGCTACTGACAAACAGTGGGTCAGATAATGATCCTCAAAGACTCCATCACAAATAGTATAAGTCGGCATTATCAGCAGCCACGTCAAACTAAACAAAGCAGATACAATACCTGTAGAAGCAAGATAACTACACGTCCTTTCTGAATTCAGGGCAGCATTGAACAAATCTTTATATTGATTGATTCGGGCTCTCCATATCAAGAAGAATCGATGAAAACTGTTATTCTTCACCCTCCTTGTTACATTGCCTACATACTTCAATGGCTGCAAGCATATCTTATTCTTGCGGAATCCATCGAAAATATATTTCTGCAGGTTGCTGAAAATGGATTTCCTATCAAGATACAACATTCCAAAACAGAATGCTACTGCAATTTGTACAAATGCAGAAAAACCAAGATAGTATGAATTGTCCATATCGTCCCTGCGTTATGCAACCCTCGGGAAATGCTCAAAACTTCTGCCCTGCTTATGAATGACTACTTCCACACGATAGCGGATATAATCCACGTTGTGAAAAGAATAGTCAAGCCTTCCATGCCGATAAGTGGCAGACAGGATAAGGTCGCAATTCTTGTAATGTGCACGAGCTTTCTGATATTTCTCGCGAAGCCTTTTCTGATAAGATGTCAACCAAATTTCTTCTTGCGAATCATTTGATTTCATTCTCGCTATAATCTCATCCTCATCCCAAGACGCATCAACAAGCATGATGGCTTGACGAAGCTTTAAATCATAATTAGGTTTCTCGTTGTTGTAATAGTTCGGGTCAACCTCTAACAACAGAAAATCACCTTCCTTAATTTGAGAGGAAACTATTGAAGAAACCAACAAGTTGTCACCACTCTCCAAACCAAGAGGACTCATCGAATTTCCATCTATCACAAACTGCTCCCGCTCTCCTTTCTCTTCAGCTGTAAGTTCCAAAAGCTTATTAGAGAAATCGACATGATGAACAGGATCGCCGGCTATCACCATGTAATGAGGTGCCTTTTGACCTTCATCCACATTCAGGATATCAGCCATGCCAAAATTCAATATTTGCTTGAGAGTACTGTTAACTTTCATATTTTTACACTTATCATTCTTTCGTTTAGAAACAAAACAATCTTCGTTTTCTAAGGGTTCAAAACTGTTTTCCAAAGCAAAGATACAATATTAATTCAAATATCTGCTTCCCAAAAGAAGTTTTTTCGTTATGCCACACACTTCCCGCAACTTCTTCGAGGTGGCGATGGCACAAGGAATTATAAAGACAACTTGTAGTTACTACCCAAATATCCGTTTCCAAAAAGAAGCCTTTTCTGTCTTTTCAATGCCATGCATTTGGTTCAGATAGCGTTCATAGCTCCACCGGTTATGTATCATCTCATAGATAGCTCCCCAGTCGGGCAGTTTTCCAACATTCAAGTCATCAATATACAAGTCAGCCTTGACTTTCCTGCAAGGGCTGGTCATATCCTGTTTAACCTGTTCGTCAGGATGATTGGCATTAACGGCATAAAACTCCACTCCCCGCTTGCGACAAAATTCCACTGCTTCTTCCAACAGTTTCCCTTCACGCACGCTCCATAAAATAAGCAAATGTCGTTCTGCCTGCAATTGTCTTAGAGTGGCGATGGCAAAAGGAATCTCCTTTCCTATCTGCGGGTATCTGTGCTCCACAATGGTTCCGTCAAAATCTACAGCTATAATCATATTGTTTGTTCGATTCTACAAGAACTGTACATATTCGAGGTTGACTTCTACCGCAGCCACAAGCCAATTGGGCAACTTAACAAGAATGCGTTTGGTTTTAGACCCGCGTGTAGTGAGCAACATCCCTTCATAGCCATCCAAATTTCCACCCACGATACGAATTTTACGTCCGTACATGGCCGATGTCAGTTCGTCGGGCTGGTAATAAGACGGATTGTCGGTACTTTCTACGGCATGGATAAACCGTTCCATATCGTTGTCCGGAACGGTCATGGGGCTACGATAGCCTTTTCCTTTTTGATAACGGTATTGCAAAGTCGGGATTCTCCCCACGATGGAATCTAGATGTTTTTGGGTGTCATGTACAAAGAGTAAATCCTGTATGAAAGGGACTTTTTCACGTTCCCGTTTGCCTTTTTTGATTGACAGATGCCATCTCAAAGGAGTAAAGACCTCTATGTTTAATTCACCTAGTTGCTTATAAGCCGGTTCTTTGGCATTTGGACGCTTCAGGTCACGCATGACAAACCAGCACATCGGTTCTTCGGATTGATCCATTGGCATAATTTTGATATAAAGACATACCTTCTAATCCTGCACAACCTTTATATCTATTGATTATTATGCAGTTACAATCAAATACCGTAAAAGTTCGGGCTTTTGCCCGAGTTTGATTCATATTCATCAATCTTATAAATTCCACTTTATGATATAAAGTAGTATCCGAGGAAACACCCTCTTTTCCGTACTTCTCTTTGTAAGAGAAAGATTGAGGGATTAATAATTGAATAACAAACTGATATTCAATTATAATCTTTCATAAATAACAGCTATTTGGCAAAACAAATGTTTTAGAAGAACCTATTTGGTAATACTGAAAATCTCTTATTTGATGAAAAAGCAACCGTATTATGCTTGTTTTTCAGTTAAAATCGGTACCTTTGCAAACCGAAGTCTTTCTCTTACAAAGAGAATGAACCATTTGCAAAACAAATCACCAGTCCATCTTCAGTTATTCCATTCATCATTGGATATCTATAATCCGTCCGATGCACTCTCAATCCTTGCTTTTCAAAGAACAATTGCGGCGCTTATCAGTATGTACTTGATGGTACCTTTTGACTTTACACCGGTATTTCTCTCATTAAGAGAGGTAGCAAAATAAAATCGAATTGATTATCAACGGATAAGCAATATCGCATTTGATTATTTGCAAAACATATTCATGTTTTTGTAAAACAACCCCACATCCAAAGCATAAGTTTTTTAGCGTTTCTTTGGGTGATTCCGTCTTTTTTTTCTAATTTCGCACTCGAAATACTTCTCTTAATGAGAGAGTTGCCGTTTTGCAGAACAAAATGGCAACCTGTGATAGGAACTGACCTGAATAGTGTAAAAAATACTTCTTTCTTGATTATTTGTCGGTAAACAGTTTCAATACAATAGAATTGGCTTTATCCACAGACGAGGTGTCTAACGATGTCAAATAGATTCTCGTGGTTGTTTCCGAATCATGTCCCAGGGCTTCACTGATGGTGGAAACCGGTATGTTTTTACTTTTGGCAATGCTCGCCCAAGTATGGCGCGCGACATAACTTGTCAAGGGAATCCCCAAGCCGAGTTGCTCCCCGATTTTCTTTAACTTGTTGTTTACCAGATGCGAAGCGTTTTTGTATTGTCTCCGTTTGTCCCGGTCCATGTCGCGGATGATGGGCAACAGATAAGGGCTGTCTGCCGTGTCATATTTGTCGATGATATCCTGCATGGGTTGTTCCCACTTGATTGAAAGCTGCTGGTTGGTTTTCTGCCGGCGGTAGGTCAGGATTCCATGCTGCAAGTCTTTCTTTTTCAAGTATGACATATCCACGAAGGACATGCCTCTCGTATAGAATGAGAACATGAAGAGGTCTCTGGCATAATCAAGCAGGGGTGACAAGGTAAGGTCAAGTTCCTTGATCTGGCGGATGATTTTTATAGGAACTGCACGTTTGACGGTCTTGTCAATCCCGGTATAGACGTGCTTGAACGGGAAGCGTTGTGTGGTCAGTTCCTTTTCCACCGCACGGTTGTAGATGGCGCGCAGGTTGCGCATATAGAAGGAAACCGTATTCTTGCAGATGCCGTTCTCTTTGAGCCACGTTTCGTATTCCATCACCAGGGCGGAATCCACATCGTCCAAAGGCAAGTCCTGTTCTTTCCGGAAACGCTTGAAACTGTTTAGGACGGTGGTATAAGTATCGGCTGTACGTTTCTTGCCGATTTGTTTCAATTGGCCGGTGAGCCTTTGGGCAAACGCAATGAAGCCATCATCGCTTTTCGGTGCATTGGCAAGTTCTACAATCTTTTCCACCGAATAGTTATCGCCCGTTTTATCAAGGCGGGCAATGATGCCCTTCAATTTGGATGATTCCGCAGCCAATGCCTCCTTTACCGACAATAGGTAGTCGTGCCTCAACGGTTCATTATCTGCCAGGATGATTTCCGAACCGGCGGCATCCCATTCACGTTCGAATATCTTATATCCGGTAGCTATTTGTCTTGTAACCCTGCCGTGGATTACTTGAAAGAACAGTGTTCCCTCCTTGCCTGGTTTGGAAGAAGCGCGGAATTTCACTTTTACTGTTGCCATAAAATTAATGTAATAAGTATGTATATAGGTAATATCCTTTTGCTATCATGGGAATCATTTTATAGTGTAAAGATACAGCCCGGACAATTAGCTGAGAACAGATTAAACATAGGAGTATCAGGAAATTCATAGGATTTTGTAAGACACAGGATGTCACCCGGCTTACTCTGTGCCTTCAACACCAAGTAAGTCCGGCCGGTATGTCTATGCGGTTGCTGGTTAACTCCATGCCGATGTTAAAGAGAAACCCTTTGAGGCTACGCAAGCTCCACTTCAAAAGTTTTCATTTCAACATCGTTTTTTAAAGAAGGCTTGTTTGTCCTTGCAATGGAAAAATCTCTACTAAGTTGTTTGAGGGCTTTGGAACTTCCCGGCCAGAATTCCATTTTTCCGTGCAAAGGTACTGTGGACAGGAAGAACGTCAAGTGCCGCTGTCGCTTTCAATCGGAGGGTTTGCCGGCAGCCTTCCGCAAATTTTCCCGTTACTTCAAAATTTGGGCATTCCGTCCGCACTCTCAGACCTCACACTTGCCTTATCTTCCCTTTTGTCCGCAGTGGCAATCTTGCACGAAAAACGGTTCTCCCGGCCAAGAAGCTCAAAAGGCTTCAACAAAAGGGAAAAAAAATCAAATTAACAAATGATTATGGCAAACATGGAAACAAATTCAGAAGAAAGAAAGGTAATAGACAATGTCTTACAGCGTGATGACGTGTTCAGGTACAAACTATTGGGACGTTTACAATCGGATTGCGAATATTACCTTAATTGCGGCAATCGGAATATCGGACGCTTGTGGGCTGGCAGTGTGAATCTGCAAATAAAGCTGATGGTTGAACTTTATAACAGTTTCGATGAGAAACCTGAATGGCTTACAATGGATGAAATCGTCGCATACGGCAAGGAAATGGCGGAATGCGAATGAAGAGAATGGTTAATTATCAAACAACTTTTAAAAATTGAGGATTATGGATTATCAAGGATTTCCAGGAGAGGCAATCTCCGAACAAGACAAGGCTTTTGCCCAAGAGTTCACCGACTTTGTGAACGGGCGGATGTGTTCCGCCGACAAAACCGGCAAGGAACTGACCAGAGCGCACCGCTATCTCCAGCAGCAGATGTTCAGGGTGTTCATCGGCTTTATGCGCCAATTGGCATTCAATTACCAGAAAGGGAGCTATGACCAGCGCAACGAATGGGCTTCCCGTCTTGCGGCAACGGCATACGACCAGTTGACGGAGGAGAACCTCATTTACGACCCCGAATACATCAACCTAAAAACTCAATGATTATGATGGACGAAACAGATTTTCCGGAATACGGACGGCGATGTGAAATGCTCACGCCTTGGCGTGGCTACCGCAGAGGTACAATAGTCGCCAAGACTGCAAGAGGTTTTGTCGTGCAGTTCAGCAGTGGTGCGGAGATAGAAGTGTATGAGGATGAAATAGAATTTGATTGATATGTGCAGGTTAATGACACCCCAACTGGAGGAAGCCTTGAAAGGTTTCCCTCTTTATTCCCAAAACGGCAAGGGAAAAGAAGCGGTTTGCCGTGTGGTCTTTACCATCGGCTCTGCCAGATGGTTCATATTGGAAGGAGAAGCGGAGGAAAACGACACCATCCTTTTCGGCATCGTAATCGGGCTGATGGAGGACGAATACAGCTATATTTCACTGAATGAGCTTTCAGAAATAGAACTGGACTTGACAGCACAAGGTTTAGGGAAACTCCAAGTAAGGCAACAGCCGAATTTCCAACCGACCGAATTAAGGCTATTGAATGACAAACGCCTTCAGCGGTTCTTGGCGAGATTCGAGTAGTGAGTAGTAATCGGTCAGTCGTGGCACCATATCCACGGCTGACATAAAAACAATGTAATTATGTGTGCGATGAATAATGTAATGGATTTGATAATTCGATGTGCCGAAGCCGATGGCTGGAGTGTAGATACGGAAATAAATCATGAGCGACAAGAAACGGAATTTACCTTTTCCAAATATACCCCTGCCGGACAGGATTTTTCTTTCCCGGTAACGATGCAAGACGATGACCTTAATAGCCTGATTGGGAGCATAAAGGAGTATTATGATAATTTTGATGTGGACGAGGAAGCCTACCTGTGGCTTGATGAAACCGGGCATGGCAAAAACGGTGCGCCTTACCGGATGAAAGACGTGGTGAAAGATATGGAGGAGGCAGAAAAGATGATTGATAGGCTTCTTGATGCAATCCTGAAGTTGGAACAATCTTTTTGACATTTCCGTTCATCCAAGTAACGAGTTACCTGCCACATGGCAGGTAACAATATATAATAATGTAAGGTACTACCGTATGCCATCTTTCCGCTTACGCCCTTTCTTTGGGAGACCGGCCGCCTTGTACATTGCCAAGTCGCTGCCTTGAAATACAATCCTCATATTGCCCGGTTGCCTGACAAACGGAAGCGGCCTCTCCGAATGCCTGATGTAGGCATAGATGGTGCAGCGGTGGACACCGAGATAACGGGCGGCTTCATTTACCGAGTATAGCCTTTCCGGGATAATTCCTGTAAAAATCGCATGTAAATCCATTCCTGAGATAATTTTGCTCGAAAGGTACGGCTATGCAAATGATTGGGCAATACGTTGAATACTGGAATATTATGGAATTGAAAGGATTTGGTGGAAGTATGCGGGAATGATGGCTACGTGGTATTAATCGGCATGGAAGATGATGGAAAAACGGGTGAAGCTTTTCGTGAAAATGAGAAGGGTATATGTTTGAGGGTTGACAGCGTTGACAAAGGAGCCAACGCTTGATTGTCGTAAAAATACTATTTGAAAGCCCTTGTAATACAATCTATTATCTTTTTTCTTCAATAGAAGTATAAAAAGTATAGATACATGGTTTTGTCAACGCTTGGCACCGGATTTTAGGGGGAATGGAAAAAGTGGCTACGTTTGTCAACGTTTGTCAACGCATCAATTTTATGTGAAGTCATTGATAGGATGTCTTTTAGGCTTTGTCAACACTGTCAACCATGAAATGTGTACATATTATTTTTTGAAAATACACAAAGACTTAGTCTATAGTATGGGGACTCATTCGTTGAAATATAATTGGAGGAGTGTCTATAAGAGTATGCTTGGTAAACACAGGCATACAGACATTCTTACCTCATGGCAACGGGTTGCTATTTGCCAAGAACGACAGCCTGCTTTGGACCGGACATGGCAAGACCGCCTGCTGAGATATGCAGGTTAATCGAGACTTCGCTACGGCACTTGCATATCTCCGCTTACGGCCATGCCATTGAAAGTTCGGTCAAATCTTTTTACAACTATCGCACGATGACGTGTTTTCCACTGCTTCATGCGATTCAGTCCGGCCTGCCTTTGCGGATATTCTTTTGCAAAGGTTCTGTCGGCATTACCAAACGTCAAACCGGAAACGGCAAATCTTCCTCAAACGGGGTTGAGCGTATTTGCTGTTCCCTCATTTGCCTTATTGCCTGCCAACACGCTGGAAAAGCAAAAAATATCCCTTGGGCAAGCCGGAAAGCTTGAAACAAAAGGGAAAAAGATTCAGAGCGTATGGCACAGATTGACGAGAACATCAAAAAACAGTTGGACAAGCCTCAGACTTGGTTCTGCAAGTACTTCCCTAAACGTATTCGGAATGTGGGCGAAAAGGAAATCGCCGACAGAGAGCTTGTTTATGCCTTCAAGGATGGAAAAGCTTACGAGGAAGTTGCCCGGATAACCGCATCGAGCATGAAAGAGCGATATGGCGAGACGTGTACAGGCATCGTATTCTCCCCGGTTCCGGCATCTACGGACAAGAAGAATGAAATCCGGTACAAGGCTTTTTGCGAAAGAGTATGTGAACTGACCGGAGCGATAAACGGCTATGACCATGTGAAGGTATGCGGTGAACGGCTATCCATTCACGAACACCGAAAGGCTGAAAAGGAAATCCGAAAGGTCAGTATCTTGGAGTTTGACGAGAAGTGGTTTGACGGAAAGGCCGTCTTGGTATATGATGATGTAATCACCCGTGGAATGAGTTACGCCCCTTTATGCCAACCAGCTTGAAAGTTTCGGAGCGAATGTACTTGGTGGTATTTTCTTGGCAAGAACCCATTATAGAGTAAGAAACTGATGGAAAAGTCATTGTATTCAGAGAGAGGAAAATCCATAGCCTTTACGGGGCATCGGATTATTCCATTAGTCCGGCAAGAGGAAGTAAAGGCGCGGTTGACTGCAGCCGTGGCTTTTGCTTGCGAAATGGGGATAACCCGTTTCTATTGTGGTATGGCATTGGGACTTGACATGATGGCGGCAGAGGTCGTGTTGTCGCTCAAAGACAAGTTCCCCAATATACGGTTGATTGCCGTTGTCCCGTTTTCGGGACAGAGCGACCGATGGGCTTTCTCTGAACAGGAGCGGTATCACCGAATACTTGCCAAAACAGACAAGGTTGTTGTATTGAGCGGAAACTATTTCCGTGGATGTTTGCTCAGACGTAACGATTATATGCTTTCGCATTCTTGCGGTGTGATTGCATATTATGACGGCAAGCTCCAAGGCGGTACGTTTTATACGGTCAGAAAAGCCGGGAGGATGAAAATGGATGTGGTCAATATTTACGGCAAAAGGGGCGATTAGCCCCTTTTGTATATAAGATGATGAGTTCCTATTTTCAATCATTCTTCTATAATTCTATTTTTATTAAAGAAGCATCATCTTCATATTTTCCATCTATGGGTAGTGCCTTGTCAAATACTTGACAAACTTCTATTTGCTTATAAAGGCCATCGGTGCAAAGGAGAAGGACACTTCCTGTATTGGCCTTCTCACATTGATATGGTACGTCAGGTCTTATACCTGCACCTTTGATACATCTTGTTAGTAGCTGCTTGCCATAGCCGACATCTAACGTATGGTCCAAGGTTAATTGTGCAACTTTACCATGGCCAAAAAGATAGATTCTAACATTTCCCTGCCAAGTATAGTGAATGTTGCTGCCATCTATAAATGCGATAGCAACAGCTGCTCCCATTTTGCTATGAGTCACCAGACTTTTTTGGGAAACCATTTCATCAGCATATTCCAACGCTTGATTTAATAAATCTTGAACAGCTAATTCGCCTTCGTGTTCACAGACAAAGTCTGTAATTGAATTCACAATCAAATCGGCAGCTACTTTGCCAAATGTTAAACCGCCCATACCATCTGCCAAAACTGCAATAGCCTTATTGTCTGCAATTTGAAGGACTGATAAACTATCTTCATTGGAATAGTGTATGCCTTCTATAGAAAAACTATCAATCTTCATTGTGTCCTCCTTTCTTTAATACTTCAACCATCCCGATAAGCGCATTTCTTACAATCATATGTGAATCACTTGCAGAATATTTGTTGCTCATAGTTCTTATCAGTGGACTGTTTTCATCCAGCTCAATCTGTTCTTGTAGTTGATTGGTGTAGAATTGAAGGTGTTCATTGGTAAGAAATTCCCTCATTTCACAAGCAATCCATCGGGCACCACCATTCAAAAGGTCAAAACTTTCACTCGTTTCCTGGACTTCGTCAGGTACAGGTTGTTTGAATGAAACGTATGCCAAATAGAAGTTATCCATTATGTAAAGCATATCGGCTGCATCTTTGTCGGTAAGCAAGTGTCGGTCTATCCATGTATCAAACTTAATCAAGAATTGGCCGGACAAAGGAGCCATTTTTACAATAATAGTATCATCAATTACTACTGTGTCAGCGATATTCATTACGTCTTTAAAACATTTGACAGACATTTCAGGATTGCCTTCAGGTGGCCATGCAACTTTCTCATCGGTCTCTAATTCGCCGAAAGGAACGATGTCAATTTCATAATCGTTGTTACCATCTTCACCTTTGTAATAAAATCGTTGTCTAGGCTTTCCTTTAACGAAATTATTTTTCAGAAGCTGTTCCTTTAACAACTCAAACTGACTCCAATCTTTCAATGCTATAGCAACATCAAGATCGGCCGTTCTTCTTGGCGAAGGCGGCATCTTAAGTATTTCCATGGCAATGTCTCTTGCCAATGCACCTACAACATACACATCCAGTTGTAGGTCATACATCACTTTACTCAATGCTTTAAGGGTATCATAAAGCAGATTGTTTTGTAATGTGTCTCGTGTGATATTATATTCCATTTCCTTTTATTCTTAAAGCAGCTTCATGGCATCGGCTATCTCCGGTGCCCATCAAATCTGCATAAATGACTAAGATAGGGGCAATGCTTTCGGATTCATCCCCAATCCAGAATCTCTTGTAAATGTGTATTTCTCCGTCCGAGGCGGGCATTACCATACCAGTCCGAAGAAGTGACGAACTTACCACATCTGTATAAATTTCAAATTCGCCAGGGATTAGATAGCCGTCAATCAAGTTGGCACCGCAATCACCTCCCCAATACATACCTTTGGGAAGTGTTATTTCTTTCCATTTTTTTCTCGCTTCGGGAGTACGAAAAGCCATCCGATTTACAAGTAATTTAGGCTTCAAGAACTCATTGTATTGTTGTTGCCACCATTCAATAATCTCTTCGCGCATGGCAAGTCGTCTTCCTTTGTCGGTTTGTACTAAGTAACGTTTAGCCTTCAATAGGTCGAATACTTTTGTGATAGTGCCCAGAGATAGTCCTACTTTTTCTTGAATCTCACGATAGGGCCAATTTACACTTTCTGGATTTTGCAAGAAAAATAAGATAAGTTTGATGTTAGCCTCGCTTATTTTTGAAACCGTACTCGCCTTGGTGGCCGTGTTATTCTTTTGTCCGACAATCTTAATGGTCAGGTTCTCATGTCTGATGTCGCAGTTACCTGCTTTGTCTATCCAATTGATTTGATTGTCTGCAAACGTATTTGCTAACTTAGGATAGATTTTATTGGTAATTAAAATCATGGGCATACTTTTACTTTTGCTTTTAATTTCTTCTATGGCAGAAAATACATTGGCGTTACTTATTGTCTTTTTTATACTACAATAAAATCTTATGCCATTGATGCAAATTGTTTTATCCAATTCATCACAAATGGCAATACTATCATTCCCTGTCGTTTCCTTCAAATTGAAAATGGCTTCATTAAATAATTCCAAATACTCAGTTCCCATATACATGCTTTGTTGTTCAGTCTTTATATACCGTTCATGAATTAATGAACAATGCAAAATTAGTGAACATTCCTCACTTGAACAAATTTCGAGTTCATTATTTTGTCATGTTCATGAATTTGTAAACATGAATAATTATGTGAACAAAATCATTCATAATAATTCCCATTTCAAAAAATGTCTAATTTTCGGAATCTTGTACATCGGTTATTACTTCCGTTTCCAGTTCCAATCCAAACGCTTCCTTTAATTGCAAATAGTCAAAACATAACGCTTTTGGCCGGTTGACCTTAACCTTCTTGACTTGCTCATTGTTAACCATTTCAAATGAATAGTCAGGCAGACCACTGGGTAACAAGATGGTAAACCTGTCTTGTTTTAGCCCGAGAAACGACGAATGGGATTTTAGATACGACATAATGGTGGACCAGTTGGAACGGTTGGCGGTAGCGTTCATGTTCCGATTATTGAATAAGGATGCCACAGCCGCCATATTCAAATACAGGATAGGACGCGCCTCTTTAAACTCTATGTCCTCCTTGACGGATATAGGGCGGAATGATTTCATATAGCGGATGCGGTAATGTGCCTTATCCACACATTTCCCTGAGGTCTGGAATCCTTGCAGCATACTCCAGAAGTCGGCGACTTCGGAACTTTCCTGAGCCAGTTCGTTTTGGCTGCGGATGCCATTGACAGCCGTCTCAAACAGGTCGGCATAACTGAATGGCACATCCAATACCGTCTCTAAAGTTCGGTAAGCCGCCAACGAGATGACCCAGTTCCCGAAAATACGGTCATGGATGCTCTCGTTCTCAAACTTTGCCGCCAGTTCCCTCTTGGTAATGGAATAGGTTTCCGGGAAGTTCTTTTCAAACAATTCCCGATGACTCAATATCTCAATGGTCAAGTGGGTCAGTCCCATGTTGCATAGTGCAACCAAGTCTTCATAGTTCCTTTTCTCCACTTGATTGAACGATGTCTTGGAGAATGCTAAGAATATGACACGGGTATAGAGTGCCATATCCTGCGTGGGTTTGTCCTGTCCGCATAAAGCAACTCCGGTACTGACGATAGTCTGTGCAGCCATTCCATCCGTATTGGTGTTTTTCTTCGTTTGACCACCACCGCCCCAAAGTCCTTTGAGGTAGGCTATTTTGCGGATGTCGAGGTCATTCTTGTACTCATCGAGCACCACCAAGGTATTGACCGCCTGTGACACCCGGTCATTCATTGCCGGAACGGAGGTGACGCCAAGGTTGGGCGGATCAACCCCATGCAGGAAGAAGGACTGGAGCGAAGTGGCGAGTGTCGTCTTGCCGGTTCCCTTCTCACCGAAGAGGTTCAGGATGGGGAAATGCCGGGTTCGCCTGAATATGATGTCGCGGAACAGGGTGGCAAGGAGATAACACAAGGCGATAGAGGCGTTCTCGCCGAACACCCCAATCAGCCTTGATGCGAAATCATACAGTTTTACGCCATTGCGGTTCTCATGGACCATAAACCGCTCAAACTGAAAGATTTCCGGGTTATGGAGATAAATCTTGGAAGTCGCCGGAATATAAAACGCCTTGCCGTTGACACCCCGGACAATACCCAAATTATCGACATTTTTGAAAGTTCCGCCGTATAATATACCGTTACCGAAAGCAAAGAACTCTTCGGAGGCGTTCCATCCCAGTTTTCGGATTCGCTCCGCCGTATCGGTTTTAGAATACAGGTATTCCTTGACCCGGTTGAGCTTGTCAATTTTTGCCAGCCACACATAGTTACCTAATGACCCGACCTTCTGTTGGAAATTGCTCAATGAGCATAGTTCCGACTCTTTCAACTCAATGACCCGGCACACGTCATACATGTTCCGCATCCGGAAAATTCGGGTGGCGTTGTTCTCGTCCTCGATATGGAACAGCGGCTCCATGATGAAGTTGGAAATTCTTGCCGGCTCCTCGTCTTCTTCGCTAATGGCATAATAGCAGTTCTCCCGGACAAACAGACCGAACTGGCGGAGCAGTTCCGCTTCACGCTGCATCTCGTTCATGGACGAACCATGTTCCTGTTTCTTCCGTGCCTCTCCACGCGCCTGGGTGACGGCATCACGCCACAACTTGACCTTGCCGTGCAGCTTGGCCAGTTGCTCTATGCACTGGTCAAACACCAACTGGTCCTTTACATAACGCAGAAGGTCTGCGATTTCAGCTACATATTTCCGCTCTTCCATCAAAGAACCGGCTATGCAGAAGCGTTTCTGTGCCAGCCATACAATAAAATGCTTTTCCTTCAGGGAAGAATAATCCTCCTTGCAATGAATGTAACTATCAGTATCGTTCTTTCCGTTTTGTTTTGCAAAGGGCAGTTCTCTTACTGTTGCATGGAACCCTTTCTTAATTGCGGAAGCTCCGTTTGCCATGACTGCTTCAAATCCCGGTCCGTATAGCTTTCCTTCGGCTGTGTCTGAATCCGGTATGAAACAAAGTGAAGTTGTGAATCTTTTCAGTTGCTCAAACTGGCTGTCCGTCCATGCGGTGCCAAGAGCGGCCACGGTGTTGTCATAACCGATGGAGTGCATTCTCAGCACATCCGGCGCACCTTCCACCACAATGAAATAATCGGCATCCCGTTGGCGGCTTGCCCGGTCAATGCCGAACAGGGTTTCACCTTTGGAGTAAACGATGCTTGTGGAAGAGTTGATGTATTTCGGGGCTTTCTCGTTATTACCTATGTATCGGGCGGTATAAGCGATGATGCGTCCCCACCTGTTGCGGACGGGAATCATGATGCGTTGCCGGAACATGGCATATACGCTTCCATCCTCGTTGCGCTTGAACATTCCAAGCTCAAAAAGGGATTCCTCGTTGAGTCCCTTTGCCCGGCAATACTCCATGAATGTGTTGCCATCCTTGGGGGCATAACCGATTCCCGCGATGGAACAGAACTCTTCCGGCCATCTGCCGTAGGCGTATTCACGGGCTGCCCGGCTCTCGTCCGTCATTGCCACCCTCAGGTTTTCCACGAAGAAGCGTTGAAGATGGTCAAGGATGACAAGAAGGGATTCCTTGTGTCTGACTTCCGCCAGCTCCTCTTCGCTACGTTCTTCGTCTGAATACTCTACCGGTATGCCGTTGTTCTTGGCAATAAATGCCACCGCTTCCATGAAGGTCAGGTTCTCTTTTTCCATGATGAAAGCGATACCGTCCCCTCCTCGGTTACAGCTGAAACAATGGAACAGGTTCTTGCCGGGAGTGACCGCAAACGAGCCTGTCCGTTCCGGATGGAAAGGGCAAAGTCCCATCAATGTCGAACCTTTCCTTGAAAGTTTGACGTATGGACGAAGGACATCCTCTATGGCGAGGTTCCTGACCTTGTTGATGGTGGATTCGCTTATCATACCGTTTTGAGAAGGTTCCAACATTCTATGATTGATTGCCCCGAGTATTTGGGACGACTAAGGTTCTGAGGATTGAGCGGCCTGATGTAGCCGTTATCCCTGTATTTCCGGAGTGTCTTGTGGCTTACGCCCAGCTCCGCACATGTGCGTTTGACCGAATAGACACCATCGGGGTCGCATGTCGGCTTTAGTTCCTTCATTTGTCGTTGCGTTATTATTCCAATTCCAGATTAAAAGTAGCCATATTATTGTTTACTTTTTCTGCTTTTCCGATTGTTTCCACTCTCTTCTTGTGATGGAGGTTCTATGTAATCCTGTACGGTTCGCTGCAAAAGTCGGAGGTCTGAAGTTTTGTATTCCACCTTTCCCGGCCTTTTGTAGGATTCCACTTTCCCTTGCCGTTTCCATCTTTCGACATTGCGCCTTCCAAACAATTCGTATGCCTTTCTTTGGCTAACAAATTCGGGGTCGTTGCTATCAGCCTTAATCATACCGACAATCCTGGCCGCAAGGTCGTTCAGGAAAGCATCGTATGGAATCAGCCGGTCTAAGACTTGGAGTATTTTCATATCCATGCTATTAGACCGTCAATCAATACGTTTTACGGTGATACTCATGTTTTCCCTGTTGGTTTGGGTCTTGTACTGCCGGTTGTAAATGGCTCCCAACTCGGAGGCCTGGGTGCGGACACTTTTCAACTTGGAAATAGGGAAGGTGATTGACTCGCCGATTTTGAGGGCGGTAAGAGCGGGACGGATTTTTACCACATTTTCTGCCATAATACTTGCTTGTTTAATGTTTAATATTTAACTTTGCATACACTAATCAAGTGTGCAACGCTTGCAAAGTAACACAATAATGTTTAGGTAGCCAAATAAATATTTGACATTTTTTAGTTTAATCTCTATTTAATGATTGAAACCTATGGAAATAAACATCAGACACGTGCATGTGGGTGCCGAAATTGAGAAACGGCGTGTCGAACTCGGACTCTCCAAATCGGAGTTGGGACGTAGGATTGGCGTACCGCAGCAGCACGTAAACCGCATCTTGGAAAGGGAGACCATGGAAACAAGCCGGCTTGTCAAGGTGAGCGAGGCCTTGGATTGCAATTTCTTTTCTTTCTTCTGCTCCATTCCGCAGCAGATTTCCGCTTATTTGGCGGCAGTCTCCTTACATGGAAGTGCCCATAATATAATAGGTGAAGCGGAACTGGCATTGCAGTTATCCAAGGAGCGTGCGGAAGTGGAATCTCAAAAGGAAGCCATCAAGCTTTTGAAGGAACAGATAGCAAATCTGAATACGCAAATAACACGCCTTGAATCCCATTTGAATGACAAGGACAGAATTATAAAACTTTTAGAAGAAAGGAGGTAATACTCAATATTATATAATATGTACGCGCAATGTTCGCATTGCAGGACGTACAATGGTTAGTCTTCAAAAAATGTTTTATATATCAAAGAACATACCAAACACATACAAATAGTATGTAATTCTTTGATATTCAAAACGAAACTAAAGCGGCCCAAGCTGCTATTGAAGAGTAATCGCAACATTTCAAACAAAAGTCAGTCTGAAGTTCCAAAACACATACCAAACACATACAAAAGTGTTGGAATGTTCTGATAATCAAGTTATCGAAAGAGGGGCGCAGGCTGCTGTGGAAGATATGAAGTAAATTGAATATTTTCTGAATATAAAGGTGGGAGGTGCTTGGAATAAGTACCTCCTACTCTATTTTTATGGCATTTTATTTTTTCAATAAAAACATAGTTTATACATTTGCCTGCAAGACAAAATCTATATTCATATGAAAAACAAATGCCTCTTAGTATTACTGTTAGCTTTGGGATGTTGCCATGTACAAGCACAAAAAAGTCAAAAGGATCCTTTGTCCGAAGCACTCGTCCGGTTGAATCAAAAAGTGGATTCCGAATTGATTCCCGGAATAAAAAGGTTTCCCTTGATTGGAATTTCCACAGATATAAGTCCGAAACGGACAGCCGTAAACACGGCATATGTACAGTCAGTCATTCTCTCTGGAGGAATTCCTTACATGATACCTGTAACGGATAATGTAGAAATACTGCGTCAAATTGTATCCCGACTGGACGGAATTGTCTTTACAGGTGGAGAAGACATCCAACCAATGTATTATGGCGACCTTCTTTATGAAAAACTGGAAGAAGTAAGCCCCGCCCGGGATACCTTCGACTTGATGGTGCTGAAAATGGCCGCAGATCGGAATATTCCCATATTAGGAATTTGCAGGGGGCTACAATTAATGAATGTAGCTTTCGGTGGAACTTTATATCAAGATCTGCCCACGCAACATCCTTCAAGTGTCAACCATCGCCAAAAAGAATCCGGCACTACCCCCACCCATCCGATATCCATCATAAAGGAAAGCAAGTTGGCAGAAATTACAGGACAAGAAGTGCTGCAAGTCAATACATTCCATCATCAGGCTATCCGGGAATTGGCACCGGGATTCAAAATCACGGCTTGGGCACCCGACAGCATAGCGGAAGCTATAGAAGCTTATCCCATACGGCAAATGATAGGTGTGCAATTTCATCCGGAAATATTTACAGCTGCCGGAGATACCACCATGCATAAATTATTTAAATTCCTGGTGAACAAGGCTGATACATTCAACCTAGCTAAAAAAATTCACAGCCGCATTCTATCCATTGACACTCATACAGATACTCCTCTTTGGTTTAAAAACGGTTACAGCGTAGGCTTGAGAAAAGACAACATGGTCAGCATCCCCAAAATGGAGGAAGGCAAATTGGACGCACAGTTCCTAGCCGCATTTATATGGCAGGGGAAACGAGATGACGTATCTTCACAAAAAGCCGTAGAAAGCACCACCCTATTGATTCAATCCATTTATGACGAAGTAGCAAAATACAAAGATTTTTGCGGCATCGCCCTTACGGAAGAGGATTTGGTACGTTTAAAGAATGAAGGCAAGAAAGCTTTCTTTATAGGGATCGAGAATGGTTACGCCATCGGCAAGGACCTAAAGAATATAAAAAAATACAAACAGATGGGAGTTAATTATATAACTCTCTGCCATTCTTATGATAACGATATTTGCCATTCGTCCACTCATACGGAAGATGCGACTCAAGGATTGACACAGTTTGGTCGTGAGGTAGTGAAGGAAATGAACCGGTTAGGTATTATGATAGACATATCACATGCCAGTGAAGGTACTTTCTGGGATGTGATAAAATATAGTACACAACCTATCATCGCCTCTCATTCCTCGTCAAAGGCTTTATGCGACCATGACCGTAATCTGACAGACGAACAACTCCGTGCCTTAGCGAAAAATGGCGGAGTGGCACAGTTATGTCTCCTTGATGCCTATATCAATAAAAACCCAAAAGCCGCATCCGTTTGTGATGCTGCCGAACATTTGGACCACATGATTAAAGTAGCCGGCATAGACCATGTAGGAATAGGTACAGACTTTGATGGCGGTGGTGGTCTGCAAGGATGTAAAGGAGATAATGACTTAATTAATCTGACCATAAAAATGATTGAAAAAGGATATACAGAAGAAGACTTAAGGAAGATTTGGGGAGGTAATCTCTTGAGAGTAATGAAGCAAGTACAGGAAGCACCACTTCTTTCTTCAAAAAAACGCAGATAATACCCAAACAAGGATAATTAAAAATATATAGAAATATCCTATTATCATTTTTCGGAAATTATCAGGGCTGTCTCACCAATGGACAGCCTCTTTTTGTAACTTACAGTTTAATAGTAAAAGAAATAAGACAGACCTTATTCCCCTCTCCTCACCATAGGAATTTTCCTATTACAAATAGGGAAACTCTCCTTTACAAATAGGAATATTCCGTTTATTGTATCATTCCCTCCACTTATCTTTGTGACATAAGAAAAACAAATTTTAAAATTAACGGATATGAGAACAAAAATACTGAAATACTTCGGAATGGTAGTTGTACTGATAATAATGGTTAACCTAACCTCCTGTGAAGTATCCATAGAAAGTTGGTACGATGATGATGATTACAGCGAAATATATTACAGAACCACTCGGGAACTATGCAGCCGGACCTGGCAGGAAACTTGGGAACAAGACGGTGAATACTACACACAACGACTAGACTTTTACGAAAATAGAACAGGCACAGACATCATACAAATAGAACATCGAAACGGCTATGTAACCGAAGACAGATACAATTTTGAATGGAGATGGGATAACAGCGCACAGACATGTATCCGTATGGTTTACGGTCCCAGTGACATTTCATATTTTGAAAATATATGGTTGGCCGGAAACTTCTTAAAAGGCACATTGGATGGTGTCAATGTAAATTTCACAGGAATCAGGTAAAAAGAAAAAAGCGGGATGATACCCAACACATATCATCCCGCTCTCCTTTTTCCAAATACACTACTCAACTTTAATACTCTTTACCGGATTCTCATTAGCAATACGCCAAGCTCTAACAACGACACACACCACTATCAGAGCGATAATCACCAATGCTGTTCCGACAAAATACAACGCATTCATATCTATCGTTTCGGCAAATTGATCCAACCAAGCCTTTCCTGTAAAGTACGATACTACAATTCCCATCAAGACCGATGGGACAGCAACATATAATATATCACGGGACAGCAACCGAAGAATAGTCGAAGCTTCAGCACCATTCACCTTACGGATAGCTATTTCCTTACTGCGACGTTGTGTTTCATCATTCACGTAACCTATCAACCCCATAACAACAATAAGCAAAATAAAAGTAGAAGTAATCCATACAGAATTACGAAAACGATATACATTGCGATAGATTTCCTTCAGCATGGTATCTATCGGAATAAATTCCAATGCCTTAGTGGAATGCACCTGCTCCATGTATTCGTTCAGCTTTTTCAAACTCTCATCGTATGGCTGTTTTAAACGTACATCAAAAGTGTGACTGGTATTATGACTATAAACCAAAGCCACGGGAAACTGCTTATAAAGAAAAGACGTATTGCGCACATTACGGAATACACCAACAATGGTTCCGGCTTTATCAAAATCATTCAACCGTTTGCCTACTGCCCCATCTGTCCATTTCATCAGCCGCACTACTTCTTCGTTGACCAATACATCTCCCTCATTCTGCATATCTTTCCCTTCAATAATAGTAATCCCCATGGTTTCAGCATAATTCTTATCACAAGGATTATACATCAAGGTTTCTATTCGCTTGCCACTATTATCAATCAGCCCACGAGTCCAATATTCTCCCAGAACACCATGCATAGAACGGGTGGCATTTTCCACCATGGGTTGACGACGAAGATCGTTAACCATATTCTCTGCTTCTTCGGGTGACATCCATGTTTCCGCCTCCACCAATCCTGGAGTACGGATACCCATATCACTATTAATCAGATGATGATACTGCATCAAAGATACTAACAAAATCCCCATCACAAAAGATACCCCCATAAATTGTACAAATAAAAGAGAACGCTTCCACCCCTTTTTCCCATCTGTGTAACGACGAAAAACTTGAGTGACAGGAATGCGTGAAAACAATCTTCCCGGCAGCACTCCGGCTACTATGAACAGTACAAAAACAATGAGCATCGGAACCCATAAAGTTTCCAATGTAAAGAGTGAGGACAACTGCACCGAAAGTAAATCTTCTATCAGATCTTTGGTATTGAAAATAATAAAGAGGGCCACTATAACGGACATCAATACCACAATCCCCGTCTCAAAAAGGAACATACTGAAAATATTGATTGCACTGGCACCACTACACTTATGCACACCTATACTTTTTGCCCTGCGGCTCATGGTAGCAATAGCTACTAATACATAGTTCATGATTGCCACAAAAAATATGGCAAAGCCCAAAAAACCATAAATGTAAAGGCGAGTGCGGGTATTTGAGTCATCCAGATGAATTTCGGGCAATGGCTGTGCATCATAAAAATTTCTCCATTCATCATCAGCAGAATCAGGATAATATTTTTGCATAGCCTTGTATATCTGACGATTGATTTCTTCCCTGTCCACCCCATCGCGCAAACGGAGAATAGTATAATAAATGTCATTACGCCCCCATGTTCCACCCCCTATATAACCACCTCCGGCATAAATGGGAGCTACAAAATCAAAATGATAGGCCGTATTTTCCGGAGTATCCTGATAAACACCACGGACTGTCAGTTCATGCTGTTTATCCAAAGATAATTTTTGTCCCACAGGGTCCTGTCCACCAAAGACATCACGAACAAAAGTTTCAGAAACGAATATGCTCCCTGCCCTTTGCAATTCCTCAGGATTCCCTTTCAATACTTTGATGCCGAAAGTACGGAAATAGCAAGTATCTACATAAGCGTAGTTTACGTCTTTCAGCTTATGACCATCCTTGAATACATTTAATGTCTCAAAATTGAAAATGACTGTAGCATTTTCAATCCATTGTGACAAATCACTGCGGAATGCTTCTGCCATCGGAGCAAACAAGCTATCATCATATCCTTCTCCTTTCTCTCCAGTCTTTACATTCTCTCCTCCTCCACGTACCAACACCAATCGGTCGGCATCAGGGTAACATTTTTCATAATTGAGTTCAAATGCTATTTGTGAAAAAAGCAGAACACCAATAGTCAAGCCTAATGAAAGCGATATGACTTTTGTCACATTGCTTCCACGGCCGTGTAATGTCGATTGTATTGCATAATAGATTTGTTTCATTACAACCACCCTTTCATTATTATTCTTTAATGTTCGCCACTACACTACCGTCAAACAAATGAATGACACGATGAGCAAATCCGGCATCATGCTGAGAGTGAGTTACCATGACAATACTAGTCCCCTCCTTGTTAAGTTCGGTCAATAGATTCATTACTTCAGCACCGTTCTTTGAGTCCAAATTACCGGTAGGCTCATCGGCGAGGATCAATTTAGGGTTAGTAACCACAGCACGGGCAATAGCCACACGCTGTTGTTGACCGCCGGAAAGCTGTTGCGGGAAATGCTTGGCACGATGACTCAAGTTCATTCGCTTTAAAATTTCCAGAACACGCTCCTTACGTTCACTAGCCTTGATTCCAAGATAAGTCAACGGTAATTCCACATTTTCAAAAACATTCAGTTCGTCTATCAGATTAAAGCTTTGAAATACAAAACCTATTACACCTTTACGCAGGCGGGTGCGTTCTTTTTCTTTCAGATTGGCTACTTCATTGCCCAGCAACTTGTAACTGCCTTCAGTAGGATTGTCCAACAGACCAAGGATATTCAATAAGGTGGATTTTCCACAACCTGATGGTCCCATAATAGCTACAAACTCTCCTTCTTTCACCTCTATGTTTACATGATTCAACGCAATTGTTTCTACTTCTGAAGTACGAAATACCTTACTTAAATTTTCAATCTGTATCATAATAATAAATTTTAATTGTTTGTTCTATTGATCTTTATTCTGATTTAATACTCTTTACTGGATTCTCATTGGCAATGCGCCATGTTTTGGAAATGACACAACTGACAATCAATATCAAGACCACGATAGCTACACATACATAATAAGGAACAAGCGAACCTACAGTCACAGCAAACTGTTCCATCCATAAACCACCTACATACCATGCCCCTAGTGTACCTGCGACTACAGCCGGGAAAGAAATCCAAAGAACATCTTGCACCAACATTTCCAATATCGCAAATGACTCAGCTCCATTCACTTTACGAATAGCAATTTCTTTCGAACGTCGCTGTAATTCATCATTAATATAGCCTATCAGTCCCATCAAAGTAATAAACAAGATGGCAATTGCCGCCAATAAAGTCGCATTACGAAATACACGAACGGAATTATAACTATCCGCCATTTTTTGTTCCAAGCTTTCAAAGCCGACTGTTTGATTAGGAAAAGCTTCGGCAGCATCACGCTTCAGTTTCTGAAGATTCTCACCAAAGGGTTCCTTCAGACGGAGATAAACAAGATCAGCCAAATCTTTGGGATGATGATGCAAGACAAACGGTTTCAGCTCTGAGTAGAATCCGCCAATATTAAAATCTTTAATCACACCTACTATTTTGACACGGCCTTCTTCTGTCTGTATACTCTTACCTAAAACATCTTTTCCCCAATGCATTCTCCGTACAAATTCCTCATTCACTGCCACCTCACCGGATTCACGAGGCACACGCCCTTGCTGTATGACCATTCCCATAAAAGCTACATAATTCTCCTGAGTAAAATCATAACGGCTGGAAAAAAGACTCGTTCCTTTCTCATCCGGTATCATCTGCCCGCTATATCCATTAGACGGATAGCTAGTTGCCGAAGTCAATGCTTCCACGTATGGAAGCCCCTCATAAAAGTGACGGGCAGCAAGCCGGGCTTTAGCATCCGGTGCATTATTAACGCCAATCACTACCCGCTCAGGATTATAACCCGGATCTTTATTAATAACATAATGATACTGGAGCATCACTACACACATCAATCCACATATAAAAGCCACTCCTGCAAATTGGATAAACAATAACGGACGTTTCCATCCTTTCTTACCCTCTGTATAACGCCGGAAAACCTGTGTGACCGGTATCTTTGAAAAAATTCGTCCCGGCAGCACACCACCAATGAGGAATAAGACAGCAGTCACTCCAAAAGGCACCCAAATACGTTCCACCGCAAAAAGAGACTCCAGTTTAGCAGCTGTAGTATCTTCCACAAATTCCCGGAAATTAAACATTAAAAAAACCATCAAAAACAATGAAAGCAAAATAATAATACCGGTTTCCCACATAAACATACCAAAAACAGTACCCGTTCCCGCTCCGCTGCATTTATGAACACCAATACTTTTGGCACGCCGGCTCAATGAAGAAATAGAAATCAACACATAATTCAATGTCGTGATAAACAAAATAGATATACCTAAAATAAGCATAATATTACGCATTCTTTTCACTTCATCATATCCACGGTACGTATCCCGAACAGGTTTTGCCATGACAGTGATTCCCAACTTATCACTTCTGGGAATATGTTGCTGTACTACCATATCAATACGCTTGTTCAATTCATCCAAATCAATATCCTGCTTCAACCGGATATATTCTTTCCAGCTGTCCCCACCGTCCCATGAATAATTTCCTATCCGGCGGCTCCAGATAGAAGGCAAGGAAATGACAGCCTTCGGTCGCATAGTACAATTCTCAGGTAAAGCAGCATACGTTCCTTTGACTGTCAACTCAATTTCCTTATTGAAACTAATTATTTTACCAATCGGGTTCTCACCGCCAAACATTTTATCCGCCAAATCTTTACTCAGGAAAATTACATCTTTTTGCTGCAATTCACGTACCGGATCACCACTCAAGACCTCAATACCCATTGTCTGAAAAAACAATGAATCAGCAGCAACTTTAAAATCATCAAAGCGGACACTCCCGTTATAAATAGGTGCCGAAACCGGCCACGAGCCTGTACTTGCCGCCGATTCCACAATTTCCGGCATTGCATCCAGTATGCCTCCGGCAGCTGCACCGATAATGAACTCACTCGGAGGAAAAGGCTCTCCATTTACTGTCCATATATTCCACAACTGGTATAATTTATCATGATCCTTAAAACAAGTATCAAAACTCTGCTCATACACAACTCTTGAGAAAAGCAGAATACTCATAGTCAGGCCCAAGCCTAACGAAACGACTTTTATAATATTAGCTCCACGTCCATGTATCAAAGCCTGAATGACATAATAAATCTGTTTCATATTTCGTGTTTTTAATTATTATTATTTTAAAAGAGAGAAGTCCCGTTTCACAACGTTACTTCCCATAAAGTGTATAAGAAACTAAAGTTTCTATAATTCGTTCTCTATAATATAAATGCCAAAACCGTGCCACGCAAACAAATGACTGATTAACAACACATTGCAAAATAACAAAAAGAAACAGTCTGTCTAATTATTAGACAATAATGTATGATAATTAGACAGACTATGAAAACAAACAAATAGTTCTACGCTTCAAACTTATTGGAATTTGCCTTATTTTACTATCTTTGCATTATCACCTATATAAAACAAATTATTATGAAACACATTCTTTTGGCAGCCTGTGCGGTTGCCATATTAAGCGGTTGCGGTTCGCAAGGGAAACAGGCAGCCCCTACCGAAAATCCATTCCTTTCAGAGTACACAACTCCCTTCCAGGTTCCTCCTTTCGACCAAATCAAGATGGAACATTACAAACCCGCCTTTTTGCAGGGCATGGAAGAACAACAGAAAGAGATTGACGCTATAGTAAACAACCCCGAACCCGCCACTTTCCAGAATACCATTGCAGCACTGGATCAAAGCGGAGCGTTACTTCGTAAAGTCAGCACCGTATTCTACGGACTGAAAAGCGCCAATACCAATGATGAAATGGACGCACTGAGCCGTGAACTCTCTCCACTACAATCAAAACACAGCGATGACATCGCCTTAAATGAAAAACTTTTTGCACGTATTAAAGCTGTCTATGAAAATCCCGGCAATTTGGACAAAGAGCAAAAGAAGTTGTTGGAAGAAACCTATAAAGATTTTGTACGTGGAGGTGCCAACCTGGATGCCGACAGTCAAAAAAAACTGCGTGAATTAAATAGTGAGATTTCCATGTTACAGCTCACCTTCGGCCAAAATATGCAGAAGGAAACCAATGCTTTCCAATTGATCGTGGACAAAGAAGAAGACTTAGCCGGATTACCCCAAAACCTGATTGCCAGTGCTGCCGAAACAGCTAAAGAAGCAGGCATGGAAGGCAAATGGATTTTCACCCTGCATAATCCCAGCGTCATGCCTTTCCTGCAATATGCCGATAACCGAGACCTGCGTGAAAAGATATTCAAAGGATACATTAACAGAGGAAATAACGGAAATGAATACGACAACAAGGAAGTGGTACGCAAACTGCTCAAAGCCCGTCTGGAAAAAGCCAAGCTGATGGGATATGAAAACTATGCTTCCTTTGCACTGGAAGAACGTATGGCGAAAACACCGGATGCCGTATATAAATTATTAGACCAGATTTGGACACCTACTCTGTCCAAAGCCAAAGAAGAACTGGCAGATATCAATGCCGAAATAAAGAAAGACGGAAAAACCTTCACAGCCGAAGGTTGGGACTGGCGTTATTATGCAGACCGAGCCAAGAAAGCCAAATTCGACTTGGATGAAAATCAGGTACGTCCTTATCTGAAACTGGAAAACGTACGTGACGGTGTGTTCTATGTTGCCAACAAACTGTACGGTATCACTTTCACCCAGCTGGACAATCTTCCCCTCCCTCATCCCGATGCACAGGCATTCGAATGTAAGGACAAAGACGGTTCTCATCTAGGTGTACTCTATATGGACTTCTTTCCGCGTGCCAGCAAGAAAGGTGGCGCATGGTGCGGAAGCTATCGTTCACAGACCTACAAGGACGGCAAGAAAGTGGCTCCTGTAGTAACCGTGGTATGCAACTTTACCAAACCGGCAGCCGGACAACCCGCTTTGCTCAGTGCAGATGAAGCGAATACCTTGTTCCACGAATTCGGACACGCTTTACATAATCTTTTCAAAGATGTACATTATTATGGTGTGGCTAGTGTTCCGCGTGATTTTGTAGAACTGCCGTCACAGATAGATGAGCATTGGGCTTTTGAACCGGAGGTATTGAATGTATATGCCAAACATTATCAGACAGGTGAAGTTATTCCTGCCGGACTGGTTGAAAAAATGGACAAGAGTGGCAAATACGGACAAGGCTTCGCTACGGCTGAATATTTAGCTGCTTCCCTGCTGGATATGGATTATCATGTATTAAAAGAAATTCCCGATGATATGGACGTTATGCAGTTCGAAGCAGAAACATTAGGTAAGCGCGGATTGCTGAAACAAATTCCGTCACGCTATCGCACCACTTATTTCAACCACACCATGGGTGGTGGATATACTGCCGGTTACTATAGTTATATTTGGGCAGAAGTGCTGGATTGTGACGCATACGAGGCATACAAGGAAACAGGCGATATCTTTAATCAAGAAGTAGCAGGAAAGTTCCGCAAATATATCCTCACTCCCGGCTGCATTGACGATGCGATGGACATGTATGTCAATTTCCGTGGCAAAGAACCCGGTATTGATCCCTTGTTAAAGAACAGAGGACTAAAATAACCCTCTAACCCTAAATAGAATTCCTCCCCCTGCAAAAGACAAATGATTGTGACTCTTGCAGTGGGAGGATTCTCATTTTGTAGTATGATTGCGGATAGTTCTTTTTATTTTTTGTTCCAAAGCAAGAAATAATCCTCAGAGAAAGCGTACCTTTATGCCTGTCAAATCAAAAATTAAATTATGAATCAACCTATTGCTATGAACACCACAAGAAAACATGTGGTATGGCTGGATGTCGTTCGTTTGGTAGCCATGTTCACCGTAGTTTGCTGCCATAGTGCAGACCCGTTCAACTTTTACCCCGGCGAACCGCCAGCCAACATTGATGAAATCAAATTCTGGGGAGCCGCCTACGGAGCCTTTCTCCGTCCGTGTGTCCCACTGTTTGTCATGATTACAGGAGCATTGCTGCTCCCCGTACGTGGCGAAATATCCGCTTTCTACAAAAAAAGAATCAGCCGTGTATTCTGGCCGTTCCTTATCTGGAGTGTCATTTATAATTTATTTCCCTGGTTTACAGGATTGTTGGGACTTAATCCTGAAATAATCCTTGACTTTTTCCCTTATAGCGGTGAAGAAGCCGCCCGTCAGTCACTCAACGTATCATTGGGTTATATAGCAGAAATGCCTCTCAATTTCTCTTTATTAGACGTACATATGTGGTATATCTATCTGCTTATCGGATTATATCTATACCTTCCTATTTTCTCCGCATGGGTAGAAAAGGCCTCGGAGAAAGCCAAACTATGGTTTCTTGTCGCATGGGGAATAACCGGCTTGTTACCTTATTATTATCAGTTCGTATCCCCATACATTTGGGGAGGCTGTGCGTGGAACTCGTTCAATATGCTCTATTATTTTGCCGGATTCAACGGGTACTTGCTATTGGGACACTATCTGCGCAACCACGACTGGTCATGGAGTAAGACACTGTCAGTCTGTATCCCCATGTTTCTGGCAGGTTACATGGTCACATTCTTCGGTTTCCGCCACATGACCGCATTACCACAATGCACTGATGAAATGTTGGAACTGTTCTTCACCTATAATTCTTTGAATGTGATTATGATGACTATCCCCTTCTTCCTCATAGCCAAGAAAGTAAAAGTACGCTCAGAACTGATCCAGCGTATGCTGGCAAACTTGACCGTATGTGGTTTTGGCATCTATATGATACATTATTTTTTCACAGGTCCGGGTGTAGTCCTGATGCGCAATATCGGTGTTCCCGTGCCTTTACAAATTCCCGCTGCCGCAATCGTGGCATTTGGCGTATCGTGGCTGCTTGTGGTATTCATTCGTAAAATAAGCGGCAAGAATGCTAAATACATTGTAGGATAATAAAAACAGGACATACAAATATCGTTATATAAGAATAGCCGGAACTACTTTTTCCAAGTGATTCCGGCTATTCTTATAATGCTTCATCCACTAGAAATCAAGTCAGTTATTTGAGATGTAATTTAAAGAATATACCTCCGCTAAAAAATTTACCGTCATTCAGTTCAGCAATAAGATTGATATGGTCTTTCCATATTGAATAAGTTCCACCCACATTCACAGTATAAGTTGCTGTATGCAGATCTTCCGCATGTCCGGGACACACTTCCGCCATCAGATTAAATCCATTCAGAGCTTTCTGCCAGAAACCTTCGCCCTTCATGCCAAAATGAAAGTTTACCCCTGCAGCAAGACGGCTATAATGCACATCACTCATAGCTTTACCGATAACCCAAGCTACATGCCCCCCCACTGTACCTATTCCACTAAATTCAACATGTTTCGTTGCCGCCAGATAATAACGTGTCAAGTAATTGTGGTTTCCGCTACCACCGCCCCCCCAATCTATGTCTCCACCTCCATTTGAAGAATGGCTTCCCGGATCATTCGCACCAATCACTATCTGAGGCGTCCAAGCCTTCCACCAGCCTTCTTTCCATGCCCTCAACCGGAAATGAAACGATCTGTCCTGATTGGTAAACCTGCCCCAAGTTTGCTGAGGCCAATAAGAAGAACCATGTATCCCCTTTACCAACGTACAAGTATATGCTACTTCCAGCCAAGGAAACAAAGTACAATTTATATAATAGTTATAGGTATAGGGATGATATTCACTTCTCACCCAATATCGGGAAAGTATATTTACATCAAGCATATTTCCTCCCAGCATAACGGTTTTATCTTTCTGCATAACGGCAGTAGGTGCATGAAGTAGTCCTGTAGTACCATAAAAAGCCTGCCCTTTGATAACATTCATTCCTCCAAAGAGTCCCCCCAGAAATATTAGAGTTCTTAATTTCACTATTCTATGAATTTTAATTTATATTTGCAGCATGAAAACAGATGTATTAAAAATACTCGGAAAAATTATTCCTACTGCTATCTTCGTCCTGTTGTTGCCATTCTCCATTATTTACATGGCAATAAGCAAAGTCTGCTCTTTCATCCGAAAATTCTTTCCCCGATAAAGCGTACCGGAAACAAGAATGCAGCTTGCAGATATCTTGTACGTGTATGTTTCTCCTTATACATTCTATAAACGAAACGCAAATTCATCTTATCAACCCAGTTCGGATAATAGTGCATCCTATTCATTGCCGTTTGGTGAACAAAGCCACCACACGTAAAGCCGATGCCTTGGTAACCCATCTTTTTTACCTTAAGCAGAAACTTTTCCTGCATCAAGGCCCCCATACCTACTATCAGAAAATCCGGATTTAATTCGACTATATGAGAAGCTTCCTTATTCATTTCAGCATCCGAAGAGAAATATCCGTTCCTGAACCCTGCAATGCGTAACTCCGGATACTGCTCTTGAAATATCCTCACAGAACACTCCACTTGTTCTTGACCCGAGGCTACGATATAGAGCGTTTTACGGCTTTCCATGAGATAATTCAACAATTCGGGAGCAAGGGAGGTCATATCAAAGCTACGTCTGGTCACTCGCTTTCCGTATACTAATCTTATGGCAGAAACCAGTAAAGAGCCATCGGCAAAAATACCATCGAATTGTTCAAATAGGGATTTGTTTTCTAAAGCTATGAGGTAAGATACGGGGTTGAGAAAGGTGTAAATTCTGTTTTTCGTTTCGAAAAGTTCGGGAGACGTCCATTTCTCTGTTTGCAAAATGTGATTGACTAAGAGAGATGTCATATTTTATACTACAAGTTTTTGTAAATTCTCATGAGGTTTTCCGCCTCCGTTTCTATATTATAACCCGCTTTAGTGATAAGTTCAGTATTTCTTTCGCAACGTTCTTGACGAGACAATTCGTATTTAACATTACCGAGATATTCCGCCCAATAGTCAGCACCTTTACTTAAAGGTAATTGAATTACATCTTCACCTATGTTTACCATTTTAGTTACAGCATCCGAAATAATGCATGGTAGACCTGATGCCTGTGCTTCTACCACAGACAATGGCATACCTTCATAAATAGAAGGAAAAAGGAAAATATCCATTGCTTGTAACAATTCAGGGATATCAGAACGCAATCCAGCCAATATCACACAATCATTCACTTTGTTCTTATCTATCGCCGCTTCTACAAGATGACGTAACTCACCATCACCAATCAGCAATAATTTTGACTTTGGCTGCAAGGCATGATATTTAGCAAATACTTCAATAAGAAAGGAGTGATTTTTTGCTTCCATGAATATACCGATATGGCCTACCACATATTCATCATCTTTAAAACCAAAGACACACCGCATTGTCTTTCTTTTATCTACATTGAATATAAAAGGTTCCACTTTGATAGCATTACGCAAAATAGTAAATTGTGTTTCACCATAAAGCCATTCACCAGCTTCAATAGAACAAGCTATAGCCTGAGTGAACGAACGCCTATATCCAGGCAACAATAATTTATTTAAAATTTTATGTTGGCAACAACTAGAATGATTATGTATAATTCTTGCCTTTATACCTAACCATTTTGCAATTTGTAATTCCAAAACAGCTGTAGCACTGTTTCCATGTATATGAACAATGTCATAACTTCCTTTATACATTATGCGACATAATGCCATTATATAACGAAATAATTGCTTCTGCCGATGTGGCAAATGAATGATTCCACACCCTAGAGATTTGAATTTATCTATAACATCATTGTTTTCTTGTACCGTTACCACTATATCAATTTTATAATCACTGCTTCGCTGTAAGACTGAAATATAATTGAATATATGAGTAGTTATGCCACCTAGATCCAAACCATTTAAATTCTCAACAAGTATTCTTGTCATTTTAGTTTCTGTTTTTCAATATTTTATAAAGTTTAAAGTATGGAAAAGGAATTTTAAGCAAGCATTTTAAAAAACCTATTTTCCATTTACTAGACAATAAATCATTTTTTAAACATCGAGGATTAAACACATAATAAATAAACGACTTACTAGAAACTAATGAAAAAGTCTCTCCCTCATCAAAAAATCTAAATTTTGCCAACATCTTTAAATCCTTTCGAGAAGGAGATAATCCCACTGCTTTTAAATTCGCAAACAACACATCCGGAGTGAAAGGAATATATTTTACAAACTCTATTGCTTCTATATCATTAATGAAATCTAGAGCTGCTGACTGAATTTTTTCTACAATATAATACTCCTCTTGTAATTCGCCATTCATTTGATATTCATAATCATATCTCTCTGCCACAAGCCATTCATTTTTGTCACGAATATAGTTTTTTACAGATCCTTTTTGCTCTAAAAACAATGTTTCATAAAGCCCAACAAACGGACTTCGTTTATCCACACTGTTTACATTATTATAAAAATCGAACAAATATCCATGTAATGATAGTTTTCCATCATTCATATTTCGTTTATAATAATCAGCTACCCCTGTATAATAACCTAAAATTTCATTTTCTATACCTATTATTCCCAGTGACTTTTGAAGAAATCTCTGCATACCACCTGACCACCCTATATCCACAACTGCAAAACGTCCTTCAACGTGCATTTGCTTCATATATTCACACATTAAGACAAATTCTTTTTTTGAGTTTAAAATAATCTCATTCTGCAACTCATTATATAAAAGCATTAATCTATTTTCTTCCAATATGGTATTTCTATAGAAATAAGAATTTAAATCATATCCATATTTTCTAACTAAAGCTATATGATCAATAATATTTAATCCAACTCCATCAAATATTGACTTCAATGATATCCTTTTGGAAGGTGACAGCATGGTCAATAAATTAATAAATGATGGATCATTCCACAAAATGGGTACTCGCAAACTCCTTCTCGATACTTCTAAATAATAACTTTTCAGCCTCTCATCTTTGTTAACAATATCGAATGCTTTTTTCATGATAAGCCCATCACGAGCAAAAAAATAAATCTTATTAAGATCTTCTTTTTGAAAATTTTTAATTAGCCAATGAATATATCCCCATAATAAAGGACCCAAACATCTATAGCCCAAATATTTAAAATAATCCTCTTTTGTTTGACACATATAATCAATGACATTATTTAATAGGGATAAATAGCTTGTATTATCTACTTTTGACTTTGTAAGAGTTATCATAGTTGTATGTATACCCATTATCTTTGGTCTAATAAAATCAGACTTTAGTGTGTCTCCAATATGAACTAATTGACAAGGTTTTAGATTTTCTTTATCTAAGATATAACGAAACAAAGCCCCTGTTCTTTTAGTTCTTTTTATAGATGAAGAAAGATAAAGTTTTTCATAACCTGTAATGCCACAATGACTTAAAATATCCTTTATTATATCTTCAGGAAGATACATATCTGATGTTATTATTACTTTTTTTCCATTCTTAAGGCATTCATTAAAAAGACCGACAATAGATTTATTGGGAATACAAACTTCGTACTCCGTCTTCAATTCTAGGTTTTTCAATTCTTCATTTATAGCTGGACTAAATTCTATAAAATTATAAATTTCATCGATTGAAACTTCTTCTATTATTTTTTTCCTAGCCTTAAGTTCGGCATTTATCCTCAATTCCTTAAAACCTCTTATTTTCTCATTACTGGTACCATGTAAACTGTTATACCTCAATTCAACTATATCAAACACATCTGTAGGCAAGGAAACATATCTTTTTACTAATGTATCAAATATGTCAAAAGATACACAATCATGTTTTAATATAACGTGAGTTCGAAATAAAATCAAAAAATAGCAAGTTGTCCGTCATTGACAAA